>ERZ1023473.11-NODE-11-length-144072-cov-476.648160_pt1 | contig 144072 bp, 147 predicted proteins | sample MGYA00380533_ERZ1023473 | MGnify/ENA primary metagenome ERZ1023473 (study PRJEB33173, sample SAMEA4830327) | metagenome | study: EMG produced TPA metagenomics assembly of the PRJEB25223 data set... | reverse complement strand
TCCGCTAGAGTAGAACGTTGCCAGGCAAAAAATGGATGCGATGAGCCGCATTGAGACCGCAAGGTCTCTTTTTTTATGTCTAAAACGTCAAAATAAAAAGCAAACACAAAGAAAAATGGCTTGGCGAAGTGAAAACGTTTGAATCTGACGAAACGAGAAATGTAAAGTATAATAAAAAGCAGTCATAAGATGATTTCAATTAGAAATCAATTTATGACTGTTTTTCTTACTATGTGTTAAATTAACAATGAATATAACATCTTATTTTCATTAATATAAATATTGGAAGGATCGAAATGATTTACACGTTGTTTGAGTTGTATTAAATCATCATGATCTTTAAGTTGAATACCAATAATGACAGTACCTGTATTTTGAGAAGATTTTTTCAAGTATTCAAATTTTGTAATATCGTCTTGTGGGCCTAAAACATCATTTACAAATTCTCTTAATGCACCAGGGCGTTGAGGGAAGTTTAAAATAAAATAATGTTTCATTTCTTCATATAATAAAGAACGTTCTTCAATTTCCTTCATACGATTAATATCATTATTACCACCACTAATGACACAAACAACAGTTTTACCCTTAATGTGGTCTTTGTAGTTTTCAAGAGCACTCACACTTAATGCGCCAGCAGGTTCTGCTACAATTGCTTGTTTTGAATACATGTCTAAAATCGTAGAACAAACTGCACCTTCATCTACTTGAACGTAATCATCTACATTTTCTTTTGCAATTTCAAATGTAATATCGCCAACTCTAGCTACAGATGCACCGTCCACAAATTTATCGATATTAGGCAATGTGACTACCTGATTATTTACGACAACAGATTCATACATACTACTTGCACCTGAAGGTTCAACACCTATAATTTTCGTAGTAGGTGAATAGGTTTTAAAGTAAGTACTAATACCTGAAATTAATCCACCACCACCAATAGCGGCAAATAAATAATCAAAGTTAACATTGTCAGTCTTTGATTGTTCTAGCATTTCTTTAGCAAGCGTACCTTGTCCAGAAATTGTATGAACATTATTGAATGGATCTATAAAGTTCATTTGATGTTCACTTGTATAAGTTAAAGCTTCAGCTAAACAGTGATCAAATGTATCACCAGTGAGTACAACTTCAACGTTACTATTTCCAAAGAACTTTACTTGATTTACCTTTTGTAAAGGTGTAGTGACTGGCATAAAGATAACAGCGTTTAAATTAAGTTTTTTAGCTGTATAGGCAACACCTTGAGCATGATTACCTGCACTCGCACATGTAATACCTTTACTTTTAGCTTCATCTGACAAAACAGAAATAGCGTTGTAAGCACCTCTTAATTTAAAAGAACGTACCCATTGTAAATCTTCTCGTTTTAAATAAACTTTACAATCATACTTTTGAGATAAGTAATGGTCTAATTGTAAAGGTGTTTCTTTGACAATATCTTTAAGTCTTAAAAATGCTTCATCGATATCTTTCGTAGAAACTGTTGTTTTGACTGTCATAATATTCAACTCCCTTAAAGTGATTTTTCATATTTTTCTATTAATGATTCATATTGTAGGGTGATTGCAATGTCATCTAAGCCATTTACAAGTTTATTTTTCCAAGTTTCATCAATTTCAAAATGGAAACGCTTGTCTGGTGATGACACAGTTTGATTTGGTAAATCGACCTCAATTTCAACATATTTAGCAAGATGTTCACGTGCATTTTTTTCTAAAACAATTGGTAACATTGCATTTTTTGTACAATTCATATAAAATATGTCACTGAAACTTCCTGCAATAATAATATGAAAACCATAGTCCTTAAGAGCCCAAGCAGCATGTTCACGACTTGAACCGCATCCAAAATTATCTCCTGTAATTAAAATAGAAGCCCCTTTATATTGTGGTTTGTTAGGATTGAAATCTGGATTATCTGAACCATCAGGTAAGTACCGCCATTCATCAAAAGCAAATGGACCGAAACCACTTTTTGAAATACGCTTTAAGTGTACCTTAGGAATGATTTGGTCTGTATCGATATTGTCGTTGAAGAGAGGGACTATTTTACCTTTATATGTTGTAATAGGTTTGATTGCTGCCATTTAAACAACCACCTTTCTTACGTCCACAAATTTACCATGAATAGCTGCTGCTGCTGCCATAGCAGGGGATACTAAATGTGTTCTTGCACCTTTACCTTGTCGTCCTTCAAAGTTTCGATTACTTGTAGATGCACAATGTACGCCCTCAGGTACTTGGTCAGGATTCATGCCTAAACACATTGAACATCCTGGTTCACGCCATTCAAATCCTGCATTTTTAAAGATAGTATCTAGACCTAATTTTTCAGCTTCTTTTTTTACTGTACGAGAACCTGGCACGACAATAGCTGTAATATTTGGGTGAACTTTATTTCCTTTAACAATATGACTAGCTTCAATCAAATCTGATAGTCTAGCATTCGTACATGAACCGAGGAAAACATACCCTAAGTCGATATCTTCAGCTTTTTGTCCTGGTTCTAACCCCATATAATCATACGCACGTTGATCGTTGATATCACTGATTTCAGGGAATGGTTCACTGAAATTAACACCCATTTCAGGATTAGTTCCCCATGTCACTTGTGGTTCTAATGTTGAAACATCAAGTTCAATTACACGATCAAATATCGCGTCGTCATCAGAATATAGCTCACGCCACTTATCAACTGATTTAACGAAGTTATCGGCAAATGGTCTCCCTTTAACATATTCAAATGTTATATCATCAGGTTGGATTATGCCGTATTTGGCACCACCTTCGATAGCCATGTTACAAATAGTCATTCGACCGTCCATTGAAAGGTTTTTAATTGTTTCGCCAGTAAATTCCAAAGCATAGCCTGTACCAAAGTCAACACCATACGTTTTAATTAAATGCAGAATAATGTCCTTAGCATAGACGCCTGTTGGTAAGGTACCATTAATATCGATTTTTAAGTTTTTGGGTTTTGTTTGCCATAGCGTTTGAGTTGCGAAAACATGTTCAACTTCACTTGTTCCAATTCCAAATGCAATAGCACCAAATGCTCCATGTGTTGCTGTGTGAGAGTCACCACAAACGATTGTCTTTCCAGGCTGTGTAAGTCCTGTCTCAGGTCCTACCATGTGAACAATACCTTGTTCATCAGAACCCATATCAAAAATATGCACCCCAAAATCTATGGCGTTTTTTTGTAATGTTGTGATTTGTTTGTTTGCAATTTCATCTTTAATATTGAATATATTAATAGTAGGAACATTGTGATCGAGTGTTGCAAATGTTAAATCTGGGCGTCTTAATTTTCTGTTTTGAAGCCTAAGTCCTTCAAATGCTTGAGGAGAAGTAACTTCATGTATAAGGTGTAAATCAATGTATAATAGTTGCGGTTCGCCCAATTTCCCGTATAACACATGTCTGTTCCACACCTTGTCAAATAATGTTTGACCCATTTACATCTCCCCCTTAGTGATTCAATTTTTGAGATAGAATTTCGAAAATATCAGTAGTATTCAATTTGCCGCCTAAATCTGCTGTCGTTTGCCCATGTTCAATCATGTTATAAATATGTTGTTCTAATTCATCTGCAGCATCTGGTTGATTTAAGCTTTCACGTAAACACATCGCTAAAGATAGAATCATTCCAAATGGATTGGCAACGTTTTTACCTGCAATATCTGGTGCTGATCCATGAATAGGCTCATACAATCTTGGACCATCGTTACTAAAACTAGCAGAAGGTGATAAACCAAGTGAACCAGGAATCACTGAAGCTTCATCACTTAAAATATCGCCAAATAAGTTTTCACATACGATGACGTCAAATTGTTTTGGATTTGTGATTAAATGCATACTACAAGCATCAACAAGTAAGTGATTTACTGTTACTTCTGGATATAATTGACTTACTTCATTTACGACTTTGCGCCACAATTTACTAGAAGCTAATACATTTTCTTTATCAACTGATGTTAGTTTTCCTCGTCTTGAAGCGGCCAATTTAAATGCTACGTGAACAATGCGTTCTATTTCTTCTCTTGTATAAGTAAGAGAATCTAAGGCCTCGTGATTATTAAAATGTCTAGGTTCTCCAAAATAAATACCACTTGTCAATTCACGGACTATAACTAAATCTGTGCCTTCAACGCGTTCTTCCTTTAAAGGTGATAAAGAACTAGCGCCTTTGACAACGGTAGTGGGGCGTATATTTGCAAATAAATTTAAGGATTTACGCAATTTTAATAATCCTTGTTCTGGTCGATTGTTAGGATCTGTCCATTTAGGTCCACCGATTGCACCCAGTAAAATAGCATCTGCTCTTTTACACGCATTTAAGGTTTTCTCAGTTAAAGGTTCGCCGAATGTATCAATAGAGGCACCACCAAATTCGTGGTGCTCTATTTGATAATTAAAGTTATATTTATTACTTATAATTTCAAGCAATGATAGAGATCCGTTCAAAATTTCTGGACCGATTCCATCACCAGGTAGGGCAACAATGTTATAAGTCATAATTAATTACCTACCTTCTCAACATTTTCAGCTGCAAATTTAGCATGTGCTTCTACGTATGCTTTACAAGAGGCTTGTAAAATATCATGATCAATACCAAAGCCATTGACAGTCTTACCTTCAATCAATAAATTTACATGTACTTCTGCTTGGGCATCAGTACCTTCAGTGACAGAATTAATACGATAATCAATTAATTCTGTTTCTTTCTGGAAAATACGATCAACTGCATTGTAAATTGCTACGATTGAGCCAGTACCAATACTTGAATCCTGGTAAATATGACCCTCTTTATCTTTAACAACAACAACAGCACTTTGAAGGCCGCTAGAGACATATTGTAGTTGCAGTGTTTCCAATTTATAAAGTGCTTGATGCTCATGCTCAGAACCTTGAATAATCGCATGAATATCTCTATCTGAAACAGATTTCTTTTTGTCCGCAATGGCCTTGAATTGTTTAAATAAATCTATTTGCGCTTCTTTATCAATGCCATAACCTAATGCTTTTAACTTCTCTGAGAAGGCGTGTTTACCAGATAATTTTCCTAATGGAAGTTCAGTCGTGCTTACACCAACAAGTTGAGGTGTCATAATTTCATATGTTTCACGATGTTTTAATACGCCATCTTGGTGAATACCTGATTCATGACTAAATGCATTTTGGCCAACAATTGCTTTATTTCTAGGCACTCGAATACCTGCATATCTTGAAATTAAATCCGATGTTTTTTTAGTTTCTTCGAGATTAAGAGCAGTTTGAGCACCATAATGATCATTTCGAACGTATAGTGCAAGCGCGACTTCTTCAAGTGCTGCATTACCTGCTCGTTCACCAATACCATTTACAGTGCCTTCAATTCGTCTCGCACCGCCTTCAATTGCAGCTAAACTATTTGAAACAGCCATTCCTAAATCGTCATGGCAATGAGCACTATAAATAATTTCATTTGAAGATGTTACAGATTCTGTTAAGGTTTTGAAAATATGTGCATATTCATCATGGTAACTGTAGCCGACTGTATCAGGAATATTAATAACTGTAGCTCCAGCGTCAACGGCAGTTTGTACACATTTCACTAAGAATGGTAATTCAGTACGCGTTGCATCTTCAGGTGAAAATTGAACAACGTCAAATAATTGTTTCGCGTATGTGACATGTTCTTTAATAGATGCTAAAACGTCTTCTTGAGACATTTTAAGTTTATGTTCAAGATGAATAGGTGATGTTGCTATAAAAACATGCACGACCGGCTTCGCTGCATCTTTTGTTGCTTCATATACAGCATCGATGTCAGATTTTTTACATCTAGCTAAACCACATACAGCCGTTGTTGTTAATGTTTGTGCAATTGCTTGAACAGATTTAAAGCTACCTGTACTTGAAGCAGGAAATCCAGCTTCAATAACATCTACACCCCATTTTTCTAATTGCAATGCAATACGCAAGCGTTCATCAAAAGTAAAATTCACTCCTGGTGTTTGTTCACCGTCTCTTAGTGTCGTATCAAAAATTTGAATATGACTACTCATATTTAACAACTCCTCATTGTAGGTCTATCTTATTTTTCAATGCTTTTAGATTTAATAAAAGGCATCATTTCGCGTAATTCACGACCAACTTTTTCAATTTGATGACCATGTTGTTCTTCGCGTAATTTATAAAATTCTTTGAATCCATTTTTATTGTCTTCGATAAAGCGATTACTGAAGTTACCATTTTGGATATCAGTTAATACAGCTTTCATATTTTCTTTAACATCTGGTGTGATAACACGTGGTCCTGAAACATAGTCACCAAATTCAGCAGTATTTGAAATTGAGTAACGTACATTTTCCATACCGCCTTCATACATCAAATCAACGATTAATTTCATTTCATGTAATACTTCAAAATAAGCTAATTCTGGTTGATAACCCGCTTCTACTAATGTTTCAAAGCCACTTTGAATTAATTTCGATACACCACCGCAAAGTACTGCTTGTTCACCAAATAAATCTGTCTCAGTTTCTTCTTTAAATGTTGTTTCAATAACACCTGCACGAGTTGCACCAATACCTTTTGCATAACTTAAAGCAATATTACGTGCTTGACCTGAAGCGTCTTGTTGAATACCAAATAGTGATGGTACAGCAGAACCTTCAACAAATGTACGTCTAACTAAATGACCCGGTCCTTTAGGAGCTACTAAAAATACATCAACATCAGCTGGTGGTTGAATAACACCAAAATGAATGTTAAAGCCATGAGCAAATGCAAGCGCATTATGTTTTTCTAAATTTGGTTCAATTTCGTTTTTGTATACATCACCTTGAATTTCATCAGGTAATAGCACCATAATTACATCAGCTTGCTTAACTGCTTCTGCAACAGGGAACACATCAAATCCATCTTCTTTAGCTTTGTCAAAAGAACGACCTGGGCGAATGCCGATGACTACATCATATCCATTGTCTTTTAAGTTTTGTGCATGCGCGTGACCTTGTGATCCATAACCTACTACTGCAATTTTTTTGCCTTGTAAAGCGTCCGTTTTTACATCTTGATCATAATAAACTGTTGTCATAATAAATTCCTCCAAATAATTAAATATTTTGTTTTTCGAAAATTCTGAAATATAACTTTGTAATAGTGGCAGATGTTAACTAGCAGCCTATGATTTATCTATAACTAATTAGCGCATCATTGCCTTTGTCTTAAAATTAAGCTTCGTTATCAACAAGGTCGTAGCATTCAACCGTTAAAACATTAATTTGTTGTTTTAATTTTTTAATTAATATATGAAGTGATGTATCATCTTGAATATCGACTTGAATTTCCATGTTAGAAATCCCAGGTTGTTCAGAATGTGTAACATGTAATGTATCGATATTATATTGTAGGCGAACAAAAGCACTTGTAATTCGATTTAGCGTGCTGACTTGATCCGCAACTTGTAATTTAAGAATTCTTGTCATTATAAGCCCTCCATTTCATGATTTGATTTGCCACTCGGAACCATTGGGGTTACAGCTTCAGTAGGGGAAATACGAACCTCAATTAAAGCTGGTCCTTGATAAGCAAACGCTGCATCTAATTGTTCTTCCAGTTGTTCTGGCTTATCGATTAAGAAACCTTTGACGCCATATGCTTCTGCCATTTTCATAAAATCAGGTTGACCATTAAATACTGAGTGTGAGAAGCGTTGATTAAAGAACTTATCTTGCCATTGTTTAACCATACCTAATGTTCCATTATTGATTAGTACGATTTTGACATCTAAACCATATTCGGGTAAAAGTGCCATTTCTTGGTTTGTCATTTGGAAACCACCGTCACCGACGAAACATACGACTGTTTTATCAGGATTAGCTAATTTGGCACCAATTGACGAAGGAATACCGAATCCCATTGTTCCTAAACCACCGCTTGTAACCCATTGTCCGTGATTTTTAAATGGATAAAATTGAGCTGCCCACATTTGATGTTGTCCCACGTCTGTAGTAACAATTGCTTCACCATTTGTAATTTTGCCGATATATTCGATTGTTTGTTGTGGCTTACAAAATACTTGATCTTCTTCACCAAGTTTAAATGGGTGTTTCTGCTTATTATTTTGACAATGTTTAACCCAGTCACTGTGTTCTATAGTCTCAACATTTTTATCATTTAAACATTCTAAAAATCTTTTACAGTCTGCAATAATACCTAAATCTACATGAATAACTTTATTGATTTCTGAAGGATCAATATCTACATGTACAATTTTGGCGTTAGGTGCAAAGGCATCAGGTTTGCTTGCTAATCTATCATCGAAGCGGCTACCTAAATTAATGAGTAAATCACACTCAGTTAATGCCATGTTACTAGCATAAGAACCATGCATACCTCCCATACCTAAAAATAGTGTATCCTCATAAGGTACAGCACCTAGACCTAGTAAAGTAGTAACTGTTGGGATTTGATGTTTATTAACAAACTGTGTTAATAATTGATTTGATTTTGATTGATTAATACCTGCGCCGGCTAATACGACAGGCTTTTTCGCTTCTTTTAAAAGTGAGATGAAAGTGTCAATGTCTTTATTTTCTGGTTCTGTAACAACTTCATAACCTGGAATATTGATTTCGTCGCATAAATCCACATTTGTAGCTAAAACACCCATATCTTTTGGAAAATCAATCACTACAGGACCTTTGCGTCCAGAATTAGCTACATGGAAAGCTTCGTGTACGATTTTAGGGATATCTTCAACACGTTTCACTTGATAATTTTGTTTTGTAATTGGTGAAGTCATAGATAGAATATCCGCTTCTTGGAATGCATCTTTACCAATGCCTGGTGTAGCAACTTGTCCAGTGAATACAACTAGAGGTAAAGAGTCGCAATGTGCATCCGTAATACCTGTCATTACATTAGTTGCACCTGGACCGCTTGTAACTACAACGACGCCAGTTTTACCAGATACACGTGCATAACCTTCTGCAGCATGAACAGCACCTTGTTCGTGTCTTGCTAAAATATGTTTGATTTTACCATCATAAAATGTGTCGTATAAAGGTAGTACGGCACCACCAGGATAACCGAATAAATAATCCACATTTTCTTTAAGTAGAGCTTCTACTAGCACTTCTGATCCTGAACGCATGTCATTTAAAGTTTTTTCATTTAGTTGTTCAAGTTCAAGTGATTCAGCCATTTTTAAAGGGTCAATATTTTGGTTTACTTCATGTTGAGTTTTAGACATTTTAACCATCTCCAATATAAAAATAAATTAAATTAAATTCTCAGGGACTTGCATGACGCCACCTGTATTTGCGCTAGTTACTAGGGCAGTATAACGAGCTAGATAACCTGTTTTTACTTTCGCTTTAAACGGTGTTAAAGATTCTCGGCGACGCGCTAGAACATCTTCAGGCTGGTTTACGTTTAATGTACGATTTGTTAAATCAATAGTAATCTCATCTCCATCTTCAATTAAGGCAATTGGTCCACCAGATGCAGCTTCAGGGGAAATATGACCAACTGCAATACCTCTTGTGGCACCGGAAAAACGCCCATCAGTAATTAATGCAACATCTTTACCTAAGCCGCGACCAACAATAGAGGAAGTAGGTGCTAACATTTCAGGCATACCTGGTCCACCTTTAGGTCCTTCATATCTAATGACAACGACGTGGCCTGCACGAACGGTACGATTGTCTATTGCTTCAACAGCTTCATCATGCGAATTGAAACAAATTGCTTTCCCAGTAAATGTTTTGATAGATGGATCAACGCCGCCAACTTTAATAACTGCGCCTTTAGGGGCGATATTACCAAATAAGATAGATAAACCGCCTTGTGCATCATATGGTGCATCAAGAGGGTGAATGACATCAAAGTTCTTAATTTCTTTGCCTTCGTTATTTTCACGTAACGTTTTGCCAGTAACTGTGATTCTATCTGGGTGTAACGTGCCATCTTTCTTCATCAATTCATTAATAATTGCTGGGACGCCACCAGCTTCATGCACATCATGCATTGAATACGATGAACTAGGTGCTATTTTTGATAAATATGGCGTGCGTTTGGCAATAGCATTAATGCGCTCTAAGTCATAATCAATACCAGCTTCATTGGCAATGGCTAACGTATGCAGTACCGTGTTTGTTGAACCACCCATAGCCATATCAAGTGCAAATGCATCATCAATTGCTTCGCGAGTAACGATATCACGTGGTTTTAAATCATTTTTAATATTTTCAACTAATTTAAAAGCTGCTTGGCGAATCATTTCTCGTCGCTGATCACTGACTGCAAGTGCAGTACCGTTGTATGGTAATGCTAGACCTAAAACTTCCATCAAACAGTTCATTGAATTTGCAGTAAACATCCCAGCACATGAACCACAAGTAGGGCAGGCATTTTGTTCCATATCTAAAAATTCTTCTTTAGAAATCGATCCTTCTTTAAATGCGCCGACTGCTTCAAACATTGATGAAAGTGTTAATGCTTTTCCATGTGCAGATAAGCTAGCTTTCATTGGTCCACCAGAGCAAAAGATAGCTGGTACGTTTGTCCTCATGGCTGCTAAAATCATACCGGGTGTAATCTTGTCACAATTAGGAATGTAAAATACGCCGTCAAACCAATGAGCGTTAATTACAGTTTCAGCTGCATCTGCAATAATTTCACGTGATGGTAGAGAATATCGCATTCCGATATGTCCCATAGCTATTCCATCATCAACACCAATTGTATTGAATTCAAATGGAATGGCACCGGCTTCTCTAATTGCTTCTTTAGCTATATCTGCAAGCTCTCTCAAGTGAACATGTCCAGGAACAATATCAATATAAGAGTTACAAATAGCTACAAATGGTTTGTTCATATCAGTTGGACTTTTTAGCGCGCCCGTGGCATGTAAAAGACTTCTTGCTGGTGCTTGGTGATCTCCTTTTTTGATCATGTCGCTTCGCATAGTAAATTCCCCCGTAAATTTTAATGATTAATCATGTTTTATAGTAATAAAAATAAGTAATTGAAAGATAAAACATAAAAAAACGTCCCAATAATATTGGGACGTTTACAAGTCCCATTCAAACAGAAATAGGACTTAAAGCGTTTAGTAAATATTTACTAACGTTCGAGTCCTAAAGAGTATAATAAAATAATAATATTTGAAGTTGTCGGTTGATGTTCAGTATATTGATTAAGCATTTTATTATACTCCTTCCGTGAATGGTATATATCACTTTAATAGTTAGAATTGTCTAAAAATTTGATAAATTTAATTTACTATATCTGCTTTAGTATGTCAACAAATATTTTAAATTTTCTTACAATTAACTTTGAAGAGATAATCTGTTTCAAAGATAAGAAATTTAAGTTGAAATTTGTTACAATATAAAGGTTAAATATAAAGTTAGATACGATTGAACAATGGATAATCATTTTTATGAATGAAAAGCATAATATAGGAGAATCAACATTGATAAAGATAAATAATTTAGATGAAATGAATCAATTTGCTATATTTTTAGTTGAGCAATTGAAAAGTGGTGATTTGATTTTACTTAACGGAGATTTAGGAGCAGGTAAAACAACGTTAACGCAATTTATAGGAAAAGCTCTTGGTGTAAGACGTACGATTAATTCCCCGACATTTAACATCATTAAATCATATAGGGGTAAAAATTTAAAATTGCATCATATGGATTGTTATCGCTTAGAAGATTCTGATGAAGATTTAGGATTTGATGAATTTTTCGAAGATCAGGCAATTACTGTTATTGAATGGAGTCAATTTATAAAAGATTTACTTCCAGCGACGCATTTATCTATTAATATTTCAACAATATCTGAAAATACAAGACAAATTGAGTTGTTCGCGCAAGGAGAACATTATGAACAAATTAAGGAGGCAATTATTCATGAATTCGCTGCTCATTGATACATCGAATCAACCATTATCAGTAGCATTGATGCAAAACGATGAAGTTTTAGCTGAAATAACTACGGATTCTAAACAAAATCATTCAGTGCAATTAATGCCTGCGATTAGTCAGCTATTTGAGCAGAGCAAAATAGCTAAACAGCAATTAGATGCGATTATTGTTGCTGAAGGTCCTGGTTCATATACTGGCTTACGTATCGGTGTTACTGTTGCTAAAATATTAGCGTATGCGTTAGATGTTAAATTATATGGTGTTTCATCATTAAAGGCATTGGCAGCAACAATCGACCATACTGATAAATTATTGGTTCCTGTGTTTGATGCAAGACGACAAGCAGTTTATACAGGCATATTCCAGTGGCAAAATGGTCAATTAGTGACTATTTTAGAAGATCAATATATGTCGATAGAGGCATTGCGAGCTTTTTTAGAAGATTTAAACCAACCATTTATTTATATTGGGAAAGATACTATAAAATTACAAGATGAATTACAAGGTGAAGTGATTGCGCAGCTACCAAATGCATCAGTCATGTATCAATTGATAGATAAACCTTCAGACGTACATACATTTACTCCTAAATACCATAAATTAGCTGAGGCGGAACGAAATTGGATCAACAGTCAAAAGAACAATTAAACATTAGAGAGATGACTAAAGAAGATGTGCCACAAGTCTTTGATATTGAGCGTCGGAGTTTCAATGACAGTTCTTGGACAATTGACGCATTTTATCATGAAATAGAGCAAAATAACTTTGCGAAATATTTTGTCTTAGAATTTGAACAACAAATTATTGGTTATTTAGGTTTATGGATTGTTATCGATCAAGCTCAAATTACAACAGTTGCAATCGATGATAATTATAGAGGCTATGGTTTAGGTCAAATGCTTTTAAAATACGGAATAAACTATGCAAGTCACACTTGTGATGTGATGAGTTTAGAAGTAAGAGTTAATAATAAAGTGGCACAACATGTATATGAAAATTTAGGATTTCAATATGGTGGTAAACGTAAAAATTATTATGGTGAAGGTGAGGACGCAATGGTTATGTGGGTGAATTTAAATGACTAAAGATATATTAATACTAGCTGTTGAAACAAGTTGTGATGAAACAAGCGTTAGTTTTATAAAAAATGGCAGAGATATTTTATCAAATACAGTTTTAAGTCAGATTGAAAGTCATAAACGATTTGGCGGTGTCGTTCCCGAAGTGGCAAGTAGACATCACGTTGAAGGTATAACAACAACAATAAACGAGGCTCTAGTGGATGCCGATGTATCAATAGAAGATATTGATGCCATAGCGGTTACAGAAGGCCCTGGACTAATTGGTGCGTTACTAATAGGTGTTAATGCAGCCAAAGCATTGGCATTTGCTTACGATAAGCCACTTATTCCTGTTCATCATATTGCAGGACATATATATGCTAATCACATAGAAGAGCCATTAACATTCCCGCTAATTGCACTTATTGTTTCAGGTGGACATACTGAATTAGTTTATATGAAGGATCATTTATCATTTGAAGTCATTGGTGAAACACGAGATGACGCAGTAGGTGAGGCTTATGATAAAGTGGCACGAACAATTGGTTTAAATTATCCAGGTGGTCCACAAGTTGATCGGTTGGCTGCTGAAGGTGAAGATACTTATTCATTCCCTCGTGTTTGGTTGGATAAAGATAGTTATGATTTTAGTTTTAGTGGGTTGAAAAGTGCCGTAATCAATCAACTTCACAATCAACGACAAAAAAATATTCCAATCATTGAAGCTAACGTAGCAACGAGCTTTCAAAATAGTGTTGTAGAGGTGCTTACGTTTAAAGCTATTCAAGCTTGTAAAGAATATGGTGTTCAGCGATTAATTGTTGCTGGTGGCGTGGCGAGTAATAAAGGATTACGTCAATCTTTAGCGGATCAATGCAAAGTCAATGACATTCAATTAACTATCCCAAGTCCTAAATTATGCACAGATAATGCTGCAATGATAGGCGTTGCCGGCCACTATTTGTATCAGCAAGGTCGATTTGCTGATTTAGCATTAAATGGGCACAGCAATATAGATTTAGAAGAGTATTCTGCAGAATAAAATAAACGTCAGTTATTAACATGATTACGATGAACATTATTGAAACTGTTCATAGTCTTCTGTCATGTGATAGCTGACGTTTTTATATTTAAAGTTAAATGCTAAATTTTCGGGACATTATCTTTTGCTCGTTCATATATTTTTGCTGGAAATGAAGTGATTTTTAATAATTCGATGGCATTACGTGTATTTGCTTTGCCAGGCTTAATTTTGTAATCAAAATGTATGTTATTATTTTCTATTACCTCATTGAAATGATAATTTTCATAACGTTGTTTTAAGAGTTCAGCCAACTCAATATCATGTGTTGCTGCAATAACTCTAAAGTTAGATTTTTCATGTAAAAATGATAGTACTGATTCTGAAGCGGCAATTCGTTCAGTTGTGTTGGTACCTTTAAAAATTTCATCTATAAAGCAGTATATTTTTTGATTATCTGGAATTTCAACAATACGCTTAATAGATTTTAATTCAGCCATAAAATAACTATCGCCTGATAACACATCATCGGCATTTGCCATTGACGTGAACACAATTCCAGGTTGATATACAAATTTGCTTGCGGTAACTGTTTGTATAGCCGATGCAAGAATAATGTTTATTGCTATGGATTTCATAAATGTTGATTTACCCGAAGCATTAGACCCAGTTAACAGTATATTTTGTGATAGTGAGAAATCATTGGCTACTGCATCTGCTATGAGTGGATGTGTTAACTCAGAGAATACTATGCCATCATTTGAATCATCAATTTGTGGTTCAGTATAACATTCTAGCGTTCTACGATACATTGCTAATGCATAATGATTATCTAATTCAGCTATGTAATCGAAACAATTTTTAAGCTCATTCATATGTGTTGTATAGCTTTTTTGAATTGAATGAAATAAAACATAATCAAGCATGAAAATAAGTTTAACTAGTTTAATTACCATAGCTCCGATATCTTCATCATTAACTTCAGCTAAAACACTCGTTAAATGACGTGCTGTTCTAAATTGCTTAAAATTGACTTCAGGTTGTGGAGCATGTTTAATTTTTGAGATAGTATAGCCTTGTTTTAAAACATTGGATGCATAAAAGATAGATTTTAAGTCATCCTCATATGTACGCTTTAAAGTTGCTGATAAAATGATATTAAATAGGCAACTCATAAGAAATAATAAAATACCAACTTGTGAATTAATAAATATAACTGCAAATGAGATAACTGGTAAAAACGGGCATAGAAACAATATATTTTGACGTTTTACAGGTGTGATTTGGTCTGGAAATGTTGGATAAACAGTTTTACCAATCAAAGCTAAATGATATGTTACGTTTTTTCTAAATTCAGCATTATCATTAAATAAACTAAGTAATGATTTGTTCGTAATTGAAAGCATTCCACGTAAACAGGCATATAGTTTCATTTCACCAATAGCTGTTAAATTATAATTCATCTTATGAAAGATTGCATTCATATTTAAGTCGGACCAAGTTTTATCATCAACTAATGAATGTGATTCAAATTTTTCCTTGTAGAGCTTATACTCATAGTCGAAATGTGAGTTCGGTCTGATAAAAGCTTCTAATGGAGAAATCGTTTGCCATAATGTTTCCATAGATTTTAATAGACGTTGACGACTCATGTATCGTCCAACAATTCCTATTACAGATGTAAGTAGAATAATTGCTATAACAAATATTAAAAATGTTTGATTTGTGCTCATAAGTATCTCCTTATTTATTTTTAATAATAATAAAAATATACTTCAATATTATTATTATTTCATAAAGAAAATGTCTTAACAATGAATTTTGATAAAAACAATGTCAATAGAGAACATGTGTACTTATCAACAAAGAGTGAATAACTTGTGGATAAAAGGTGTTGATAACGTCATTTATTGTGGATATCAGGTGGGAAAACAGAAAATAAATGATTGATTAGTGTTAATTTACTTGTGGATAACTAGGATAACTCTGTGGATAGCTATAATATCAGCGTTTTTATTGTGAATAAAAAAATTTAAAATTTGTAAAAAAATAACTCTAACTATAGCGATTTTACAGTTAGAGTTATGTATATTTTTATAGTTTTTGTTGTAATTCTTCCCATTTAGACATAGCGTGTTCTAATTTTTGTTCGCTATCTTGTTTTTGGATAGCTAATTCGTTTGCTTTTTGTGGATTGTTATAAACTTCTGGTTGGGTTAATTGCTCGTCTATTTGTAAGATAGTAGTCTCTAAAGTTTCTATTTCATTTTCACACTCGGATATTTGTCGTTCAAGTTTGCGTTGTTCACGTCTTTGTTCTTTTTGGTTATGATACGACGATTGTTCCATAGACTTTTCATGTGCTTGTACGTTAACTGACTGTTCTTCTTGGTGCGCTTTCAACGCTTCCGCTTCCTCAACTTTTTCAATGTAATATTGATAATCTCCTAAATACATCTTTCCGCCATCAATTGTTAAATCAAATACCTTGTTTGCTAATTGGTTAATAAAGTAACGATCATGGGAAACAAATAGTATTGTTCCTTCAAAATGTTGGAGTGCTTGCTCTAACATTTCTTTTGAATCTATATCGAGGTGGTTGGTAGGTTCATCTAAAATAAGTACATTGTCACGTTGCAACATAAGTAGTGCTAGTTGTAAACGTGCTTTTTCACCACCAGATAAATCATTAATTATCTTTTTAACATCGTCTTGTACAAATAAGAAACGACCAAGAACTGCACGAATATCTTTTTCATTCATTAACGGATATTGATCCCACACATAATCTAAAATCGTTTTACTAGATTTAAATTCTGCTTGTTTTTGATCATAATAACCAATTTGTAAATTTGCGCCGAAAGTAATATCGCCATTAAGCGCTTTTTGTTGATTAGCAATAGTTTTAATTAAGGTCGATTTTCCAATACCATTTGGCCCAATGATTGCTATATGATCGCCTTTAGAGACCTCTATACTGATAGGTTTGGTAATTGCAGTTTGATAACCGATTTCTAAATTTTTTACATGCATGACGTCATTACCTGTATTCCGGTCAAAGCCAAATTGAATATTTGCACTTTTGGCATCTAACATTGGTTTATCAATGCGTTCCATTTTTTCTAAAATCTTACGTCTACTTTTTGCCATTCCACTTGTTGAAGCACGGGTAATATTTTTCTCAACAAAAGTTTCTAATCGTTTTATTTCTGCTTGTTGACTTTCATATTCTTGCATTCGTTTTTGATAATATAAATCCCGTTGCTGTATAAATTCCTCGTAATTACCAACATAGCGTTTGACATCACCTAAAGCCACATCATAAATTTGAGTAACTATTTTATCTAAAAAGTAACGATCATGGCTGATGATGACGATTGCACCTTTAAAATAACGTAGATAATCTTCAAGCCACTTTGTCGTTTCTAAATCTAAGTGGTTAGTAGGTTCATCTAAAAGTAATAAATCAGGTTCGTTTAATAGCATTTGAGCTAAAGATAAACGTGTTTTTTGGCCACCGCTAAAATCATTGATAGGTTTATTGAAATCTTCTTCACTAAAATTTAACCCGTGAAGTACTGTTTTAATTTTACTTTCATATTGATACCCTTCTAATTGTTCAAATTGATTCGATAAAGATTCATAACGGGACATATGTGTTTTATATGTATCACTATCGTAATCATTTGCATGTTTTGATAACCAATCTGTTTCTTCTTTGATTAAGCTTTCCATTCGTTTAATATGTTCAAATGGTTTTGACATTTCTTCAAAAACTGTTGCATTAGAATTTAAAGTCATTTGTTGAGTTAAATAACCTAGTTTTAAGTTTTTAATTTTTGACACATTTCCAGAATCATAGTTTTCTACGCCAGTTATAATTTTCATCAATGTTGATTTACCGGCGCCATTTCTTCCTACGATACCAATTCGTTCACCAGTTTTTACTTCAAAATCAACATCAGTAAATATATCTTCACCATCGAACGATTTTGATATATGATTGAGTTGTAAAAGTATCATTCGATCTTCACCTTTCGTCTTTCTCAAATTTTATTAACTTATGAAAAAAGTCGTAATTATTACATTAATAACCATTTTACAGTATAAAACGCCGTCTTGAAACTAAGATATTTATTTTTAAAATTCAATAATGTATAATATTTAGGTATTCATTGTAATCAATTATTTGTTTTTTAATAATCTAACAATTACGCTCTAACTCGTTTGAATACATAGATATAATTCATTCAAACACGAAGGAGGAAATAGCGAATGAGTGACCAAGTTAAAATTCCTCGAGCAACTTTAAAACGTTTGCCGTTATATTATAGATTTGTCAGTTCATTAAAATCTAAAGGTATAGATCGTGTAAATTCAAAAGCGATTAGCGATGCGTTACAAATTGACTCGGCAACAATTCGTCGTGACTTTTCATATTTTGGCGAATTAGGTAAAAAAGGGTACGGATATAATATAGATAGTTTATTGGATTTCTTTAAATCTGAACTAAGCGAGAGTGACATGATCAAAATCGCAATTGTCGGAGTTGGGAACCTAGGGAAAGCTTTGCTCACATATAACTTTTCAATACATGACGATATGACGATTACAGAAGCGTTTGACGTAAAAGAAGATGTTATTGGCCAGAAAATAGGGAACGTTATTGTTAAAGATAACGATGAATTAATAACAACATTGAAGAAGGAAGAAATAGATGTTGTGATTCTAACTACACCAGAAAGAGTTGCACAGAAAGTTGCAGATGAACTCGTCCAAGCTGGTGTGAAAGGTATTTTAAACTTCACTCCTGGTAGAATTAATACGCCTTCAGATGTGCAAGTACATCAAATTGACTTAGGTATAGAATTACAGTCATTATTATTCTTTATGAAAAATTACAGTGAATAAATGTGATGTTAGCTTTGAATGATTAACCTTGTTATATCTTTAATTAATTATAGAACAGTCTGGGACTAAGTATGTCTCAGGCTTTTTCTGTTATGTTTGAAAATGAAAGGAAAAACTGTTGTGCTGATAAATATAGTATAGGTTAATAAATTAACACGTAGAGATATAACGATGAATCGTAATTAATCGCCTTCCTTATATGAATATAATATAAATATCAAAAATATTGTGTATAAGGTTGAAAACAAGAAAATCATCACCTATAATACATACTAAACTTATCGGAAATGAGAGGGTAGGATTATGTGGATGATTTTTAGTGGCTTAATTGTCGGGGGACTCTTAGGTTTTGTCATGCAAAGAACAAGATTTTGTTTAACAGGTGGCTTTCGAGATATGTATGTGCAAAAGAATAATAAGATGTTCTATGCATTATTAATCGCTATTACTATTCAAAGTATAGGATTATTGATTTTGACGGCAACAGATATTTTAAAAATTCCTGCACATAGTTTTCCAATATTGGGAACAATTATAGGTTCTTTTATTTTTGGAATTGGAATAGTATTGGCTGGAGGGTGTGCAACAGGTACTTGGTATCGCGCTGGTGAAGGGCTAATTGGTAGTTGGATTGCATTAGTATTATATGCTGTTACTGCAGCAATCACTAAAACAGGGATTTTAAAGCCAGTAATGGATAAAATTAATCAACCAACGAATGTAAATAGTGATATGTCTCAAACAACTGGCATTCCGTTTTGGGGATTAGTCGTTATATTAACTATAATCACCATTTTTCTAGTTGTAAGAACACTCAATAATAAGAAAGTTCGAGTTGCTGTTCCAAAACTAAAGCAACGTTATACAGGTATTAGATATTACCTTTTCGAAAAACGATACCATCCATTTATTGCAGCAATTGTAATTGGACTTATCGCACTCTTAGCTTGGCCAATGAGTGCATCAACTGGAAGAAATGACGGTTTAGGTATAACAACGCCATCAGCAAATTTAGTACACTTTTTGATTACAGGTGAAACTAAATTTATTGATTGGGGTGTCTTTTTAGTTCTAGGAATTTTCATTGGTTCATATATTGCAGCTAGAGGATCAAGAGAATTTAAATGGCGATTGCCAGATAAGATTACAATACGAAACAGTGCTATTGGTGGCATATGTATGGGATTTGGTGCGTCAGTTGCTGGTGGTTGTTCTATCGGTAACGGTTTGGTTGAAACAGCAACGATGACTTGGCAAGGATGGATTGCGCTAGCATCAATGATAGTTGGTGTATGGACAATGAGTCATTTTATCTTTGTTCGTCCAATGAAAAAAGTACAACAACAATCTGCAAAGGTTAAACAGCAAACGCAAATAGTATAGAAGATTATTATGCAAATGATGTTGATCAAATAAAAGTGATTGGAAAAGGAGAAATAATTATGATACACGAATTAGGTACAGTAGGAATGGTATGTCCATTTCCGTTAATTGAAGCGCAAAAGAAAATGGCAACATTGCAATCTGGAGATGAATTAAAAATTGATTTTGATTGCACGCAAGCGACGGAAGCTATTCCAAATTGGGCAGCAGAAAATGGATATCCTGTAACAAACTATGAACAAATTGATAATGCTTCATGGACAATTACAATTCAAAAAGTTTAACGTTATCATTTTAACAATAAAATAGATGTTAGATTCTATGGCTACTTCCGCTAATTTAAAAGTGAGTAAGTAGTCTTTTTTGTTTTAGTTCATGAAATCACTTTTATATAGTGTGGCACATTTTATCCCAAAAGATGTAATAAAACTTAACGCATTTTTGCTTTTTATAAATTGTCAGATTATTATGAAAACAAGGGAGTGGTAAGTATGAATCTTAACGATACGATATTTATGTTTTTGTGTACATTATTAGTTTGGCTAATGACACCAGGATTAAGTTTATTTTATGGTGGGTTAGTTCAATCTAAAAATGCGCTTAATACTGTCATGCAAAGTATGGCAGCAATTGTGCTTGTTACATTTGTATGGATAACAGTTGGTTTTACAATTAGTTTTGGGAATGGGAATTTATGGTTCGGAAATTGGGAATATACTTTTCTTAATCATGTAGGTTTTGCGACTCAAGAAGATATTAGCCCACATATTCCTTTCGCTTTGTTTATGTTATTTCAAATGATGTTTTGTACGATTGCAATTTCTATTTTATCTGGTTCAATCGCTGAGAAAATGAAGTTTATTCCTTATTTATTATTCGTAGTAATATGGACTGCTCTTGTATACAGTCCAGTAGCACATTGGGTTTGGGGCGGCGGTTGGATTAACAAACTCGGTGTATTAGATTTCGCTGGAGGTACGGTTGTTCATATTACATCAGGTGTTTCTGGTTTAGTATTAGCTATTATGATTGGAAAAGGAAACAAACATTCTGAATCAACACCACATAATCTTATCATTACGTTGATTGGCGGTATATTCGTGTGGATTGGTTGGTATGGATTTAATGTAGGTAGTGCTTTTACATTTGATAAAATTGCGATGCTTGCATTTACAAATACTGTCATTTCAGCCAGTGCAGGTTCTATAGGTTGGTTAATTTTAGAATATATTTTTAAAAAGACGACAAGTTTACTTGGACTTTTACTCGGTGCATTAGCAGGATTAGTTGTCATTACTCCTGCAGCAGGATATGTAACATATCTTAGTGCAACAATAATGGCTTTAATAGGAGGTATCTGTTGTTATATTGTCATTAATTACATCAAGGTAAAACTAAAATATCATGATGCATTAGATGCATTTGGTATCCACGGTGTTGGTGGTATTATTGGTGCTGCTTTAACAGCAGTTTTCCAAAGTAAAAAAGCAAATCCTGACATTGAAAATGGTTTTATTTATACTGGTGACATACATATTATACTTGTACAAATATTATGTGTAACAGCAGTTGTAATTTTTAGTATCGTCATGACGTTTATTATTGCGAAAGTAATTAAATTAATTACACCATTATCTGTTACGGAACAAGAAACGAATATAGGATTAGACAAGATTGTTCACGGTGAACATGCTTACTTTGAAGGTGAGCTAAATAGATTCAATAAACATATTCGATATTAGAATATATTTACATAGAATATTCATTGTCCTGACATTTAACTAAAGGTTGATGTTGGGACATTTTGTTATACAAAAGTTTTATTTTGAAATCTTTTTATGAAAGAAGCAGAAATATTATTTAAAGCGGTTACACATATGCTAAAATAAGGCTAAGTGTCACAAATAATGATAGGTGAATAAGTATGAAAAATATATCTGATATTGCCAAATTGGCAGGCGTTTCAAAAAGTACAGTATCTAGATTTTTAAATAATGGATCTGTCAGTAAAAAAACAAGTGAAAAATTAACAAGAATTATAGCAGAACATGACTATCAACCGAATCAATTTGCTCAAAGTTTAAGAGCGAGACAAACACACCTTATTGGTGCCATTATACCTAGAATGAATTCATATGCAGTAGACGAAACAATCAAAGGATTGGCAAAACAATGCCAAAAATATGAATCACAATTAATTTTAAATTATACAGGTTTAAATATCGAAGCAGAAATACAAGCGCTTGAAACATTAGCACGCAGTAAAGTAGATGGTATTGTTTTAATGGCTACAGATATAACAGAGAGACATATTGAAGTCATTAATAAAATGAATGTACCAATCGTTATTGTTGGTCAACAACATGAACAACTTCATAGGATTGTGCATGATGATTATAAAGCAGGTCAAATTATAGGCGAATGGATTGGTCAACAGGGATATCAACAAGTTGAAGTGTTTAGCGTAAGTGAAAAAGATATTGCAGTTGGTATACATAGAAAACGTGGTTTACTTGACCAGTTAGCTAAATACCAAATTAAACCTAATATACATGAAACAAATTTTACTTATGTGGAAGCACAAAAAGATGTTGCAAATGCTTTGGAAAATGTGGAGCAAGTAGATGCGGTTGTTGGAGCAACTGATACGATTGCATTAGCTGCCTATAAATATTATTCTGATAAAAAAGATGTTATGAAACCACATCAAATATATGGTTTTGGTGGTGACCCAATGACACAATTAGTGTCTCCATCGATAAAAACAATTCATTATAATTATTTTGAAGCTGGCCAATGCGCGATGGAAGAGATACAACAGATGCTTAAAAAGCAAGATATGCCATATAGCGTCACAGTAGATGTTAATATTTAGACGCTGTATTTTTTAAAATAAATGTGGAACCGATACCATATAACTATAAATGGATAGGTTAAAAGTTAAAGAACGTAGGTAAAATTTGCTATAATAGAATATAAATTGTTAACAGCATAAATTATAAAAGGAGGACTGGGTAAATATTATGACCGAATGGACTAGAGAAGAACGTTATCAACGAATCGAGGACGTTGATACTGAGTATTTTAAAACATTAAAACAACAAGTTGATCAATCAAAATTTCGTCAACAATTTCATATACAACCAGAAACAGGCTTATTAAATGACCCCAACGGACTAATTTTTTATAAAGGGAAGTATTATGTTTCACATCAATGGTTCCCATTAGGCGCAGTACATGGCTTAAAGTATTGGTATAACTACACGAGTGATGACTTAATAAACTTTAAAGCTGAAGGGCCAATTTTAAATCCAGATACTAAATATGACAGCCATGGTGTATATAGCGGTAGCGCTTTTGAATATAACGGGCATTTATATTATATGTACACAGGAAATCATCGAGATAATCATTGGCAACGACATGCGAGTCAGATGATCGCACGATTGAAAGAAGACGGTTCAGTTGAAAAGTTTCCAAAGCCAGTAATTAGCCAACAACCAGAAGGATATACGAGTCATTTTAGAGATCCTAAAGTTTTTAAATATAGTGAGAAATATTATGCGATCATTGGCGCACAAAATAATGATCAGCAAGGTCGATTATTACTTTATAATACTGAAGATATAATTAATTGGCATTATTTAGGTGAAATAAATACAGAGTTGGATGATTTTGGATATATGTGGGAATGCCCAGATTACTTTAATGTAGATAATCAAGATGTCATACTTATTTGTCCACAAGGTATTGAACCAAAAGGCGATCAGTTCAAAAATATTTATCAAAGTGGTTATATACTTGGAAAGTTTGATATTGAAAAGTTAACATATGAACATGAAAATTTTGTCGAGCTTGATAATGGCTTTGATTTCTATGCACCTCAAACATTTTTAGATGAAAAAGGCCGACGAGTACTAATTGGATGGATGGGGTTACCGGAAATCGAATATCCTACTGATAATGAAGGATGGGCCCATTGCTTAACAATTCCTCGTGTATTAAATGTAGAAAATGGTCAACTTAAGCAGCGTCCATATCCAGCGTTGGAAAAATTACGTCACAATAAAGAGACAGCATTAGGCTACGCAAATAAATTTACTCGAAAATTACATCCGTATGAAGGTAAACAGTATGAATTAATCATAGATATTTTGGATAATGATGCTACCGAAGTGTACTTTGAATTACGTACATCTAAGACTTCTTCAACATTAATCGCTTATAACAAGCGTGAAAATAAAATAACATTAGATCGCAGCGACAGTGGTTTATTGCCGACAAATGTTGAAGGTACGACGCGTAGTACGATATTAGACACGCCATTAAAGCAATTACAAATTTTTGTTGATACATCTAGTATAGAAATTTTCTGTAATGATGGGGAACGTGTTTTGACATCTCGAATTTTCCCGACAGAAGACGCACTAGGTATTAAAACATCAACAGAATCAGGGCAAGTATATTTACAATTTACTAAATATGATTTAAAGGATGAACATAAATGAGACGTCTATTTTCAATAGGAGAAGCGTTAATTGATTTTATTCCAAATATTACAAATGCGAATTTAAAAGATGTTCAAACATTTACGAAGCAAATTGGTGGCGCGCCATGCAATGTAGCTTGTACAGTTCAAAAGTTAGGACAACAAGCGTATATGATTACACAATTAGGTAATGATGCATTTGGAGATAGCATTATTGAAACGATATCAAGTATTGGTGTAGATGTATCAAAAGTGTATCGCACGAATGAAGCAAACACTGCGTTAGCTTTTGTGAGTTTGACTGAAGCGGGCGAGCGAGATTTTTCTTTTTATCGTAAGCCCTCTGCTGATATGTTATTTGAACCAAGTTTTGTGAATGATATTGATGTGAATGAAAATGATGTAGTACATTTTTGTTCTGTTGATTTGGTCGATAGTCCGATGAGAGATGCACATTATCAATTGATTACCAAAACATTAAATGCAAATGGTACTGTCGTATTTGATCCTAATGTAAGATTGCCATTATGGGATAACGCTGAAGATTTAAGACAAACTATTCATACCTTTTTGCCATTGGCACATATTGTAAAAGTTTCAGATGAAGAATTAGAATTTATTACAGGTATTCATGATGAAAATGAAGCCATTCAATCATTATTTACAGGTAATGTCACTGTAGTCATTTATACGAAGGGAGCAGATGGTGCTGCCGTATATTTGAAGAATGGTATTAATCATTATCATAGTGGCTATAAGGTAAAACCTGTTGATACAACTGGGGCAGGGGATGCTTTTATTGGTGCAGTTATTAGCAGGATTTTAGCAACCGATGTGTTAAATTTAACTCAGTTATTTGAAAATGAAGGTGAGGAAATTTTAGCGTTTAGCAATCGCGTTGCTGCAATAGTGACAACGAAGTATGGTGCTATTAATAGTTTGCCAACATTACAAGAGGTTGAACAAGCATTTTAAATAATTCATTTATAAAACAGTGTAGGAAACAAGTTGAATCTTGTGCTACACTGTTTTTTAAAACAAAATAAGATTCACGGGGTAGGAAATTGTAGCATTTTATTTATGGAAACTGTCAATTTCAAATTTAGTATATTTTGTTAAAAATTGCGCCATAGGATTGTAGAGTGAAATAGAAATTGATAAATTATGTAGTAATAGGAATAGGTATACAAAGAAACGTTACATCATTTTTTAATTCACGCGTCATATTTAATTTTGTTATTAAACAATTAAAAAGCCAGCTATACAGTGCATTTGCTAGTTATCTTGTTAAAATCCAACAAGATTTACAATTGAATACGCCGTTAACTGACTTTATTATCTTATTATATTTTTTTAACGTTTCTCACCGATGCATAGCAGTGTTCTTTATTTTTAAAATAGACAATTCGCTCTTTCGAATCTATAGATTCAATATTATGGCGATTGACGACAAAGCTATTATGACATCTAAAGAAACGATCATCTAATTGACTCAGTTCTTTTAAATTACCATAAAATTCAATTTGACGGTTATCTAAATGGGCAATGAGTCTGTGAGATTTTGTTGATGATTCAAAAAACATAATATCATCATATTGAACATACACTGAATTACTGCCACGTTTTAATTCAATCGTTTCAACGCTATTATCTTTAGACAACAATTGTAAGCGTGTATGTGCAGTTTCTAAACAATCTATAATTCGAGTTCTTAATTCTGCTGGATCATCTTTAAAAATAAAATCCATCGCTGCAACTTTGTAGACAAATGTTAAATAGGTAAGTTCACTGTGACTCGTAACGAAAATAATGTTACCAACTGGGTCATGCTTACGAATTTCACTGCCTAATTTGATACCATTAATATCAGTTGAAAGTTGAATATCTAAAAAGTAACAGCCTATGTCATTCATATTTTTAGCTTGCTCAAGCACCTCATAAGGATTATCAGTTGCGAGGGCAATTTCCATAGGCTTTTCTTCTATCATTATATAATTTTTAATAATGGTAACCATGTTTTCTCTTTGTTTTGGATCGTCTTCGCAAATGAAAATTTTCATACATTCACATCCTTATGGCTAGTTGTTAATAATTTCAACTTTTTGAATAAAGAAACCATTTTCGATAATTGTATCTAATAAGACATTGTCTGCATTATCAGCAATTTCTTTTAAAGTTGATAGACCTAAACCACGACCTTCACCTTTAGTAGAAAAACTTTCTTGGAACAATTCATGAATACGTGGTATATCATCTGCACATTTATTCATAACAATAAACGTTACTGAATTTTCGCTTTCAATAAATGCAACTCGAATGATAGGATCATCAATTTCACTTGATGCCTCTATTGCGTTATCAAGAATAATACCAATACTGCGACTTAAATCGATCATATTCAAATTAATGCGAGTTACTTCATCTGGTATTTCTATACTAATCGGTATATTCATTTCTTGTGCACGTAAAATTTTAGCTGTTAGAAGACCTTTAATCTCACGTACTTTAAGATTCTCAATACCATTTAACTTAAGAGCATTCATTTGTAAATTATCTTTCATAGGTACAATATTTTTATTGAAATAGTCTCGAAGACCGGTCATGTCATCTTCACGAATGTATTCTGAAAGAGTCGTCAAGATATTGACATAATCATGACGGAACTTGCGCATTTCATTATTAATTGCTTCAATCTTTAATGTGTATTCATAATAGGTTTCAATTTCTTCTTGATTACGTTTATATTTCATTTCTTTAAGAGTAAATTGAAAATAAATAAAAATTAAGATACTCAGTAATATAATAATTCCCAAGAATAAAAGCGAATACTGTTTGATTGTTGATGCATCACTCGCATCAATTTGCGAATATGCAAATAACAAAGAGAATGTTATTACTATAACAATAGTTATAACAGTAAGGAATTTTTTATTAAAAGAAAGGTATGTACCATTTATCCTTTTTAATATTCTATTTAAAATGTAGGCAAGTGCATAAGAAATTGATACATACACTACCAAAAAGATTGGTAGAACTATAAACACGCTGTGTGAAATTGTTATAATGTATGAAAAAATAATGATATAAACGAAATTTGCACAATATAAAATGATTTGAGTAACCATTACTAAAAATACAGAATATAGTCTAATTTTAAAATAGAGAAAAATTATTATAAAAATTGTTATAACAACTAGTGAAATACTTCCGATTTTGTCAAAGAAATATACTGAAGATAACACTATTCCAATAATGTATATATAATCTGATTTTTTGTATCTTATTCCACTAATAAATGCAGATATAAAGAACATTAATGAAACTTGAACAATTACAAATAAAACGTAATTATAATCATTTAATGCTTCCACTTACTATCACACTTTCTCTTATAGTTATTCGTGTAATTGAGTTAATTCTTTTGGTACTTCAGCTTCGTCCAATAAAAAATCACAATTTATATACGCGGCTCTGTAACCGATGCTGTTGAAAAAGTCAACTAAAAGCTCAATAACTTTGTTGAGTAATTTTTTCATAATTTAGTCCTCCTTTGAATAGTATATTGGTAGTAATGTAATAGCTTGTATAATAATACCCAGTTGAATAAATTGGGTATATGGTTCTTTTACAAAAAGTGTGATAATGAAAAGAATTGTACTAATTATAATTGAAAAATATCTTTTTTGCTTTACAAGCCTCGCTGGGATAGGCTTCTTCTTAGTGGCTGCAGGTGCATATTTAATCACTACTCCAACACTTATTAATGCTAAAAACATCATTAGTGTTTCATTAATATGAAAATGCAATACTAATAGAGGTAGCACAATAAAAAGTGTAATGCTTTCTATATAACACCAAAAAGATGAAGGTGCATGTGCACCATGTGCATACCTTCTAATTAGATAAAACGATATATTAGTAATTAAAGTGAAGATAAAAATGTTTAAAATATAGGCAATAGTATACATAACAATTAATTTACCTATATTTTTAGCTAAGACCTGCATCCCTAATCGTACTTGCAAAAATTGAATATGATCTAAGTTATTTCTCTTTTGAAGATACGTGGCAAACTGGTCAATTTTATTATCAAAATAATTCAATTTTACACCACTCTCCTCACTGTCATTATACGATTTAGTACAATCTTTTATCATTATATTGCCTAACTGTAGGAAATAAATACTTAACTGTTAAATGTAATTTGTATTTAATATTTTAACATAAAAAAATTTACAGTTAAGAATAAAAAACGACTAGTTAAGAAAAATTGGAAAATAAATGCTTTTAGCATGTTTTAATATAACTAGATCACAGAGATGTGATGGAAAATAGTTGATGAGTTGTTTAATTTTAAGAATTTTTATCTTAATTAAGGAAGGAGTGATTTCAATGGCACAAGATATCATTTCAACAATCAGTGACTTAGTAAAATGGATTATCGACACAGTGAACAAATTCACTAAAAAATAAGATGAATAATTAATTACTTTCATTGTAAATTTGTTATCTTCGTATAGTACTAAAAGTATGAGTTATTAAGCCATCCCAACTTAATAACCATGTAAAATTAGCAAGTGAGTAACATTTGCTAGTAGAGTTAGTTTCCTTGGACTCAGTGCTATGTATTTTTCTTAATTATCATTACAGATAATTATTTCTAGCATGTAAGCTATCGTAAACAACATCGATTTATCATTATTTGATAAATAAAATTTTTTTCATAATTAATAACATCCCCAAAAATAGATTGAAAAAATAACTGTAAAACATTCCCTTAATAATAAGTATGGTCGTGAGCCCCTCCCAAGCTCGCGGCCTTTTTATTGTAATAAAGAAGGGAAGAGTTAATCCTCATTATGAGATCCACCGTTAAAATATATGAATAAGTCTAATGTTGGAAAAGGTCAAAAAATTAATCAATTTAATTAAGAAAATCATTCATTTGCAAAGGGCGAAATGGATTCTTACTGAGTTATCTACTATAAAAAAATAAACATAGACTTATGAAAAATCTCTCATAAATCTATGTTTAGTCATGACATGTGTTAATTATTATTTCGGGCGCTTCTTATTTATACAAATCTAATTTAATACTTTTAAATATAGGTATATTTTCGCGTTGCTGTTCTACTTCATTTAAGTTTAAATCTACAGTCAAAATATCTGCGGATTCATTTAATTCTCCAACTAAATCTCCATTTGGGTTTATAACTATCGAATGACCAGCATATTCTGTGTTACCATCGAATCCAGTGCTATTAGTTCCAATGACAAACATATTATTTTCAATTGCACGTGCCTTTAGTAATGAATGCCAATGTTGAAGACGTGACATAGGCCATTGCGCCACATAAAATGCAATTTTAGCACCACTGCGAGCAGGATATCTTAATAATTCGGGAAAACGTAAATCATAACAGATAAGTTGGGTCACATAAGTACCGTCAGACAATTGAAAGGGTTCAGCTACGTTTTCGCCAGCAGTTAAAAATTCATGCTCTCTTAACATAGGAACTAAATGAACTTTGTCGTATTCATTAATTAGCTGGCCACTTTTATTCACACTAAAAGCTGTATTAAATATTTGATAGTTTCTAATGTTAGAAACTGACCCAGCTACGATATCGACTTTATATTTTTCAGCTAAATGTTTAATAAATGAAAAACTTTGTCCTAGATTATTATCTGCTTTTTCATTTAAATGCTCTAAATCATAGCCATTATTCCACATTTCAGGTAAAACGACTACATCTACTTCAGCATTCATATTTTTTTCGAACCATTGCGTTATTTGAGCTTCATTTTTAGAACTATCTCCAAAAATAATCGGTAATTGATAAATTTGGACTTTCATAACATCACATCCTTGATAGATCTTATATATAACTTACTAAAAGTTATGTTGAAACGCAAAAAACGAGCCCAGGACATAAAATCAAAGTCCTAGGCTCTACAATGTTATATTGACAGTAGTTGATGGGGCCCCAACATAGAGAAATTGGAACACCAATTTCTACAGACAATGCAAGTTGGGGTGGGCTCTAACATAAAGAAATACTTTTTCTTTAGAAATTAGTATTTCTTATACATGAGTTTTACTCATGTATTCCTATTCTTAAGTGCACATTAGCAGCGGCTAATGTGTAAGAACTACTACATAATGAATAACTAATGATTCTTTATCATTTCTGTCCCATTCCTAACAATATATTGATTATTTTTTTATTACGAAACGATCTTCCACTGGATTAAATGTTTTTTCGCCAGCAGCTTCACGAATATCACCAAATGGCATTTGAGCAATAAGTTTCCAACTTTTAGGAATATTAAATTCATTTGAAGTCATCTCATCAACAAGTGGATTATAGTGTTGTAATGAAGCACCTATGCCTTTAGTAGCTAATGCAGTCCAAATTGCAAATTGATGCATGGCATTTGTTTGAGTTGACCATATTGCAAAATTATCATAGTAGTTTGGCATTTGTTCTTGTAAACCACTTACAACATCTTGATCTTCATAAAACAAAATTGTACCGTATGAATGTTTGAAGTTATCAATTTTTTGTTCAGTTGGCTCGAAATCACGATTCTCTCCCATGACTTCTTTTAAAATTGCTTTTGTGTTATCCCAAAATTTATTATTGTTGTCATTTAACAAGAGAACAATTCTAGTTGATTGAGAATTAAATGATGAAGGAACATGTTTAACTGCATGTGCAATCATTGATTCTAATTCGTCATCGCTAATTGATATCGAATCTTTCAAATTATATATTGAACGTCTTTCTTCCATTGCATTGTCAAAAGTCATTGCTTTTTTATCTTTTTTAAATAAGCCCATAATTATTGCTCCTTCTTTAGTAAAGAATACTTAATAGACTAAGTATAAAATTTATACTCGTACTTGTAAAGCAATATTTACGAAAATTTCAAGAATATTAATATTCATTTTCAAATTCCAAATATAAATGCATTTTCAACGCATATTTATTATACTTAGATTAATACTTACATGAAAAAGGGAGGTGTCTCGTGAAATGTCATATCATTGGTTTAAGAAAATGTTACTTTCAACAAGTATTTTAATTTTAAGTAGTAGTAGTTTAGGGCTTGCAACGCACACAGTTGAAGCAAAGGATAACTTAAATGGAGAAAAACCAACTACTAATTTGAATCATAATATAACTTCACCATCAGTAAATAGTGAAATGAATAATAATGAGACTGGGACACCTCACGAATCAAATCAAACGGGTAATGAAGGAACAGGTTCGAATAGTCGTGATGCTAATCCTGATTCGAATAATGTGAAGCCAGACTCAAACAACCAAAACCCAAGTACAGATTCAAAACCAGACCCAAATAACCAAAACCCAAGTCCGAATCCTAAACCAGATCCAGATAACCCGAAACCAAAACCGGATCCAAAACCAGACCCAGATAAACCAAAGCCAAATCCGGATCCAAAACCAGATCCAGATAACCCGAAACCAAATCCAGATCCAAAACCAGACCCAGATAAACCAAAGCCAAATCCGGATCCAAAACCAGATCCAGATAAACCAAAGCCAAATCCGAATCCAAAACCAGACCCTAATAAGCCAAATCCTAACCCGTCACCAGATCCCGATCAACCTGGGGATTCCAATCATTCTGGTGGCTCGAAAAATGGGGGGACATGGAACCCAAATGCTTCAGATGGATCTAATCAAGGTCAATGGCAACCAAATGGGAATCAAGGAAACTCACAAAATCCTACTGGTAATGATTTTGTATCCCAACGATTTTTAGCCTTGGCAAATGGGGCTTACAAGTATAATCCGTATATTTTAAATCAAATTAATAAGTTGGGCAAAGATTATGGAGAAGTTACTGATGAAGACATTTATAATATTATTCGAAAACAAAATTTCAGCGGAAATGCATATTTAAATGGATTACAACAGCAATCGAATTACTTTAGATTCCAATATTTCAATCCATTGAAATCAGAAAGGTACTATCGTAATTTAGATGAACAAGTACTCGCATTAATTACTGGTGAAATTGGATCAATGCCAGATTTGAAAAAGCCCGAAGATAAGCCGGATTCAAAACAACGCTCATTTGAACCGCATGAAAAAGACGATTTTACAATAGTTAAAAAACAAGAAGATAATAAGAAAAGTGCGTCAACTGCATATAGTAAAAGTTGGCTAGCAATTGTATGTTCTATGATGGTGGTATTTTCAATCATGCTATTCTTATTTGTAAAGCGAAATAAAAAGAAAAATAAAAACGAATCACAGCGACGATAATCCGTGTGTGATTCGTTTTTTTTATTATGGAATAAAAATGTGATATATAAAATTCGCTTGTTCCGTGGCTTTTTTCAAAGCCTCAGGATTAAGTAATTGGAATATAACGACAAATCCGTTTTGTAACATATGGATAATAATTGGAACAGCAAGCCGTTTTGTCCAAACATATGCTAATGAAAAAATGACACCCATGCCAAAATAAACTGGAATAAATTTGAAATCATTATGTGCTAATGCAAATATTAATGAACTTACTGTTGTAGCAATAATAAATGCCACGATACGATTACCTTTAATCGCATTAAATAATTCTCCAAAGATTACTTTTCTGAATACATATTCTTCTAATAAAGGACCAATAATAGATACAAAGAAGATAAATATAGGTATTTTTCGAGCAATAATAATTAGCTTTTCTGTATTAGGACTTACTTGTTGTCCACCATAAATTTGCGTTAATACAATGCTCACTACCATTTGATAAATCATTACCAATGCAAATCCAAGCAATGCCCATGGAATGATATATTTTTTAGGTTCTTTAACTTCTAATTCTAATTTTGTTGGATTTTTAATTTTTAAATTAATTAAAATAATCGTCGTGGCGGCGATTAAAAATAGAACAAGTTGTATGTAAATGACTGCTTTAGTCAGTTCTATGCCACTATATTGTACAAATGGTAATTTTTTTACAATGAGAAGCGGTAAAAATTGAGACAATATATAAATAATAACAGTTAGCAATGATGCCCATAATCTTGTCATAATTTTCCTCCAAATATTTGTTTATAATTTATTTTATCGTAAATAACTTGAAGTTACAAAACTTAATTAAAAGGTTATGACTTGAAATTTTGACCAAATTTGATTATTATAAATGTATGTTAGCACTCTTTAATGTTAAGTGCTAAACTTTAGGTTTTTTAAGGAGGAACAATCATGCTAAAACCAATTGGAAATCGTGTGATTATTGAGAAAAAAGAACAAGAACAAACAACTAAAAGTGGTATTGTTTTAACTGATAGTGCTAAAGAAAAATCAAACGAAGGCGTTATCGTTGCAGTAGGAACTGGACGTCTATTAAATGATGGTACAAGAGTGACTCCTGAAGTGAAAGAAGGGGACCGTGTCGTGTTCCAACAATATGCTGGTACAGAAGTTAAACGAGATAATGAAACATATCTAGTATTAAATGAAGAAGATATTTTAGCAGTTATTGAATAATACAAAACTAAATTCATAGATAAATTAAAAAGAACGAAAATGAAATATGACTAAACAAATGGAGGTTTATCATTTATGGTTAAACAATTGAAATTCTCTGAAGATGCGCGTCAAGCAATGTTACGTGGTGTTGACCAACTTGCAAATGCAGTTAAAGTAACGATTGGTCCTAAAGGACGTAATGTTGTATTAGATAAAGAGTTTACAGCACCTTTAATTACGAACGATGGTGTAACGATTGCTAAAGAAATCGAATTAGAAGATCCATATGAAAATATGGGAGCTAAACTAGTTCAAGAAGTCGCAAATAAGACAAATGAAATTGCTGGTGACGGTACGACAACTGCAACAGTATTAGCTCAAGCAATGATTCAAGAAGGCTTGAAAAATGTTACAAGTGGTGCGAACCCAGTTGGTTTACGACAAGGTATCGACAAAGCAGTTAAAGTTGCTGTTGAAGCGTTACATGAAAATTCTCAAAAAGTTGAAAATAAAAATGAAATTGCGCAAGTAGGTGCGATTTCAGCAGCAGATGAAGAAATTGGACGTTATATTTCTGAAGCTATGGAAAAAGTAGGTAACGATGGTGTCATTACAATTGAAGAATCAAATGGACTAAACACTGAACTAGAAGTGGTTGAAGGTATGCAATTTGATCGTGGTTATCAATCACCGTATATGGTTACTGATTCAGATAAAATGGTTGCTGAATTAGAACGCCCATACATTTTAGTAACAGATAAGAAAATCTCGTCTTTCCAAGATATCTTACCTTTATTAGAACAAGTGGTTCAATCTAATCGTCCAATCTTAATTGTAGCTGATGAAGTTGAAGGCGATGCATTAACAAATATCGTGCTAAACCGTATGCGTGGCACATTTACAGCTGTTGCAGTAAAAGCACCTGGTTTTGGTGATCGTAGAAAAGCGATGCTTGAAGATTTAGCTATTTTAACTGGTGCGCAAGTGATTACTGATGATTTAGGCTTAGATTTAAAAGATGCATCAATTGATATGTTAGGTACTGCAAGTAAAGTAGAAGTAACTAAAGATAATACCACTGTTGTTGATGGTGACGGTGACGAAAACAGCATTGATGCACGTGTTAGCCAATTGAAATCTCAAATTGAAGAAACTGAATCTGACTTTGATCGTGAAAAATTACAAGAGCGCTTAGCTAAATTAGCAGGCGGTGTTGCAGTTATCAAGGTAGGTGCAGCAAGTGAAACAGAACTTAAAGAACGTAAATTACGTATTGAAGATGCTTTAAACTCTACACGTGCAGCAGTTGAAGAAGGTATTGTTGCAGGTGGTGGTACTGCACTAGTAAATGTTTACCAAAAAGTAAGTGAAATTGAAGCTGAAGGCGACATTGAAACAGGTGTGAATATTGTACTTAAAGCATTAACTGCACCAGTTCGCCAAATTGCTGAAAATGCAGGATTAGAAGGCTCTGTCATCGTTGAACGCTTGAAAAATGCAGAACCAGGTGTTGGTTTTAACGCTGCTACAAACGAGTGGGTTAATATGTTAGAAGCAGGTATCGTTGATCCAACTAAAGTAACACGCTCAGCATTACAACATGCAGCAAGTGTTGCAGCAATGTTCTTAACGACTGAAGCGGTTGTAGCATCAATTCCAGAAAAAAATAATGACCAACCTAACATGGGTGGCATGCCAGGAATGATGTAAAACTGTTTATAGTTTTGACTAACTAGAAAATTACATTATGCACGAGTATGATTCATTCTAAGTATAAATTAGAATGCACGCAAATATATTTTAATTACGAGACGTCTTCCATTTGGTGACTAAACTTATGGGAGGCGTCTTTTTTGTATGAATTTGTGATTTTAGCATAGATATTCATAGTGGTATTGATATCTTTATGCCGTAATCGTTCTTGTATTTCTTTAATGTGTACACCTGATTCTATGAGCAATGCGCAATGTGTGTATCTGAATGAGTGCGTAGAGATATTTTTGAGTATGCTGGTACGTGACATAATGGTTTGTATCCACATTGATAGTTTTTTCATTACAATGGTTATCATTATATAATTCGTTTTTCCAATTATTTTGAACGTTTATCTTATAATCACGCAACACCTTTATTACATTTGGGTCAACGGAAATCTTACCGATAGAACTTTCAGTTTTAGGGGGAAGTATCTGAAATTTCTTCTTGTTATTATTTGGATTGTAATATGTTTTAGTAATACTAATCGTGTTGTTTTCAAAATCAATATCAGACCACTTCAATGCTAGTATCTCGCCAGCACGACAGCCGGTATATGCAAGTGTGCTAAAGACTTCAAAGCTAGTTAACGGGGCGATGATGAAATAAATACTGATGATTTCTTTTTAATAGGTGATGAAGATTCTGACGAATTGATGACAGACGATAATGTCAATGATCATATTATAAAGAATCACATAGAAATGATTGTTGACAGATTAGCGACCGATAAAGAGTTTTATATTTTTGACTCCCTTATACAAGGACTTAGTTATCAAGATATTAGTAGTGCCTTAGATTGTTCAGAACAATCTGTAATATTATGGTATGAAACCATATTAGATAAAATTGTGGGGGTGATAAAATGAGTGAGTTAACTGCAAAGCAAGCACGTTTTGTGAATGAGTATATTAGAACACTGAATGTAACACAAAGTGCCATAAAAGCAGGATATAACGCAAATAGCGCACATGTGACAGCGTGTAGGTTATTGAAAAAGCCGCACATCAAGCAATATATACAAGAACAAAAAGATAAGATTATAGATGAGAATGTATTAACCGCAAAAGAGTTATTACATGTGCTAACGAATGCGACAGTCGGTGATGAAACAGAAACGAAAGAAGTTGTAGTCAAGCGTGGAGAATATAAAGAAAATCCACAAAGTGGCAAAGTACAATTAGTCTATAATGAACATGTTGAACTGATAGAGGTACCAATAAAACCTAGTGATCGTTTAAAAGCTCGTGAAATGTTGGGTAAATATCATAAATTATTTACAGATAAGCATGATATAAACGGTAATGTACCTATATTCATTAATATTGGTGAATGGGACGGAGGTGATGAGGGGTTAGATAAGGCAGTGAAAGATGTATCTAACGATAATCCTAATCATACTGTGATTGTGGATGATATACCGTTAGAAGATTATGAGTCAATTAGGTTTTTATAAATTGGGTATATATTTTATGGTGTTGCCAGTATTTATTGATAGTATCGGTTAAGACGATGAGAAGAATGAGTGAGATTTAAAAGAGTTGTAAACGCAATATCCTAATGCTGATTTTCATATTGATGATTTAGGGAGGTTTTCAGGAGTAAAAGTATGATATTTTTTTCAAATTACATCAACATTTCAGATTAATTATTGTAATATATAATAAAATGATTTAAGAAAAAGGGAGAAAATGGATAATATAAATAAAAATGAAAAATTTCGTGTTTTGTCAACAATTGCTATTACTATATCATTTATTTTAAATTTTGGGTTGTTAATTTCTCTAGCTATTTGGTCAATAAATTCGATGGGTAATAAACAATGCATTAGTTTGAATTTATTGCTTTCGGATGATACTTTCGCAGTAATTTCAGTAATGACAACTTTGGGAACTGCTATTTTAGGAGGTATAGCACCTTCAATATATGGTATTTTTACATCGCCTATAGATAAAAAAAGTAGTTTTAGGGCTATTAGCGATTGGGAGCAAGAACAAAGAAATAATGTTAAAGATCTGATGATGCTATTACCATTTACATTACTTAGTATTTTAATTGTGATTTTTATTTTTCAGTTTGCATATTCTAAACTATTTAATACGATAGCTATTATAATATTTATTATAATACTTGTTGTTATGTTTTTTTTAATTTTATTAATCTGTTATAAAATTACTGTGATGATATGCAGATATTTTTCAAAAGAATAGCAATGATTTGTTTACGCTGAGAAACGTCCTGATTTGCAGTGAGAAATGATTTTGCGTATCTATTGTATGTAACAATAGGTACATAATATTTTTAGGGTGGGTTATATGAGCATAATTACAAGATTGTTTAATAACAGTGATTTTGAAAAATTAAATCAACTATGTAAATTATATGATGATCTAGGTTATCCAACAAATGAGAATGATTTAAAAAAGAGACTAAAGAAAATAACGAATCATGATGATTACTTCCTACTGCTTTTGATAAAAGAAAATAAAATAATTGGTTTAAGTGGTATGTGTAAAATGATGTTTTACGAAAAAAATGCAGAGTATATGAGAATCCTTGCGTTTGTTATACATTCTGAATTTAGGAAAAAAGGTTATGGAAAGAGATTATTAGCTGATTCTGAAGAATTTTCTAAACGGTTGAATTGTAAAGCAATAACACTAAATAGTGGTAATAGAAATGAAAGACTATCTGCACATAAACTATATAGTGATAATGGGTATGTTAGCAATACATCTGGGTTTACTAAACAACTATAAGTGTGAGCATTCGTATAATACGATGTAGGAACATATTTTATTGTAAATGTTGCATGTATGCCTCGTATTATGACTTATTTAAAGGGAGAAAAAAGGTCATAATTCTTCGATTGTTAGAGAAATGGACTAGATTTTCGAGATTTTCCAACAATAAATCAATGTTGGAAAACAGTTTTTGAGTGACATAATTATGACATAATAGAATTGAAAAACTAAAAATAATAGCGTTGTCTAAAAATTAAAACGCTGATTTAATAATCTTTAAAGCGTGTATTAAAGTAAGTTTTTATTAGTGCATAATGCCGGGAATGATGTAAAACTGTATATAGTTTTGACTAATTAGAAAATTACATTATGAACGAGTATGATGTATTCTAAGTACAAATTAGAATGCACGCAAATATATTTTAATTACGAGACGTTTTCCATTTGGTGACTAGACTTATGGGAGGCGTCTTTTTTATGTGCTAATTTGTAATTGAGATTCATAATGGTATTTAAATCATTATGGTGCGGGAGTTATGGTATTGCCATAATATGAGAGTGCATCCACTTCTATAAGTAATGCATATTGCGAGTGCAGGAATGAATGAGTGCTTGATTAAAATCCTTATGGGTGGTTGACATAATTAAAAGAAACCACATTTAAAATTTCTTAATCACAAGCGGTTAACTAGGTATAGTTTAGTTTTGAGTAAATCTTTTTAAAGGTGTACTTGTGCATTTTACTTAATTAAAGACATAAGACATTTAATGGGCCTAAAATAAATAAAAAACTACCTGTTTAGGTAGTTTTTTTAATGTAATAGATTAAAACACTAGTTCATTTCTTGTTAAAGATGGATAAGCTATTTTATAGATAAATTTGTCCTTTAGTGTAGCGGTAATTTTTAGGACTTTTTGGTGGTATAAATGTTCTTAATAAAGTTAATAGTCCTACTTTACCGCAAAGCATAACGAATATAATAATTATTTTAGTAATACCATGATATTCTGTGGTAAGGTTCATACTTAACCCGACTGTTCCAAATGCAGAAACCACTTCGAATAATAACTTGATTAATGATATGTTCGGATTAATTATCGATAATATAAAAGTAATGATACTGATAAATAGAAATGAGATATTAATGGTAACAATAGATAGTTTTATATGTTTGTCAGATATTTCTTTATTGAATACTGAAACATTATTTTCTTTACGTATATAATTTAGAACAAATATAAACGCCACTGCAAAAGTAGTTATTTTAATTCCTCCAGCTGCACTGAGAGGGGCACCACCAATAAACATAAGTAGCATTAACATTAAGGCGGTAGATTTGTTAATGCTTGCTATATCTATACTGTTAAAACCCGCTGTTCGTGTTGTTACTGATTGGAAAAAAGAATTTCCGATTTTTTCAACTAGTCCCATATGTTGCATAGTATTAAACGGTTCTAATAAAAAGAATGTAATAGCTCCTATAATTATTAGGATACTAGTTGTAGTTAAGACTAATTCAGAATGTAAAGATAATTTACTCAATTTTTTACAATTAATAAAGTCTATTACGACAAAATGTCCAATACCTCCAAATATTATGAGTATTGAGATTGTAATAATGACAATTGGATCACTAGAATAATCTATTAAGTTATTCTTAAAAAGGGCAAATCCGGCATTATTAAAAGCTGATACTGATGTGAATAAACTTAAAAATAATCCTTTGCCTATACCAAATTTTGGTATAAAAGATAAACACAAACAAATCATACCAATTAATTCAGTGACTAAACTATAAATAGCCAAGTGTTTAATTAGCTTAATAACACCACCAGGTTCGTCAATATTCCATGTAACCATAATCAAGAATCTATTTTTCATTGATATCTTTCTATTTAAAAATACTAGTGTCAATAGGGTTACGGTTACGATACCCAGACCACCTATTTGAATTAATAATAGTATTACTATTTCACCAAGTATATTAAACTGTGACCCTATATCAACTGGAGATAGGCCAGTAACTGTAAATGCACTTGAAGCTATAAATAGGGCATCTAAAAAAGATATTGGCTTTTTACCAGTGAAAGGTAAATACAATAAAAGTGCACCTATGATAGTTGTAGAGAAGAATAGCATTAAATAAAAATATAAAGGTTTGTGGACTTTGTTCATTTTAATTGCATACTCCTTTATATTATAAATTAATAATTAGATAATATCATAAATGAAAATAGAAATGTTACTGATGTGTATTACTAACAGGCGTTGACTAATTCTTTTAATATTTTATAATTGAAAATGAATATCAATTAAAAAACAAAAGGATGATATTATGAAAAGATTAATTGGAATTTTATTATGTAATTTATTTATTTTGACTGCGTGTTCAGCATCTGTCGATAAAACAAGTAACTCGACAAAGACTACAGACTATAAAATTGAAAATGGTGAAACACTGAAAGTACCAGAGAAACCTAAAAGAGTTGCTGTATTAACTGGATTTTATGTTGGTGATTTTATAAAGTTAGGAATCAAACCAATTGCTGTTTCAGATATAACTAAAGATTCTTCAATTTTAAAACCTTATTTAAAAGGGGTTGATTATATTGGAGAAAATGATGTTGAAAGAGTTGCTAAAGCAAAACCAGATTTAATTGTTGTAGATGCTATGGATAAAAATATAAAAAAATACCAAAAAATAGCGCCAACAATCCCATATACATACAATAAATACAATCATAAAGAAATATTAAAAGAAATAGGCAAGTTGACTAATAATGAAGATAAAGCTAAAAAATGGATTGAAGAGTGGGACGATAAAACTAGAAAAGATAAAAAAGAAATTCAAAGTAAAATTGGTCAAGCAACAGCATCTGTGTTTGAACCAGATGAAAAGCAAATATACATATATAACTCTACATGGGGTCGTGGTTTGGATATTGTTCATGATGCATTCGGTATGCCAATGACAAAGCAATATAAAGATAAATTACAAGAAGATAAAAAAGGCTATGCTTCCATTTCAAAAGAAAATATTAGTAAATATGCTGGTGATTATATATTTTTAAGTAAACCTTCGTACGGAAAATTTGATTTTGAAAAAACACATACATGGCAGAATATTGAAGCTGTAAAAAAAGGACATGTAATTTCATATAAAGCAGAAGATTATTGGTTCACAGATCCTATTACATTAGAACATTTGAGAAGTAAATTAAAAAAAGAAATTTTAAATAAAAAATAATAGAAATAAGTTGTAAAAATTTTCTTATGCATTGGTACTAATGTTTTTAAGGAGTGATTAAATGAAGCAACTGGTTGGAATTCCCGAATCAATGTTAATTCCTTTGATAGCTCGAGCAAAAGAGTACGAAAACGAAAAACCAATAATAAAAGACGCACTATCTAAAAAAATATTTGATGGTTTAGATGATATGTACAAAAATGTTACATGTGATGACATGTCTCAAATTGGAATTAGTATACGTACTGTGATAATAGATTGTGTTACTAAGAGGCTTATCAAGGATAATAAAGATTTAATCGTGGTCAATATAGGTTGTGGCTTAGATACAAGGTTTCAAAGATTTAATAAAGAAAAAATATCATGGATAGATTTAGATGTACCAGAATCAATAGAAATACGAAAAACATTTTTTAAAGAAAGTAATAGTTATAAGATGATATCTAAATCTATGCTAGATTACAGTTGGATTGATGATGTCAAAAATTATAAATTTTTTAATAGTAAGTCAGATATATTGTTTATTATTGAAGGTGTATTGATGTATTTTGATGAGAGTGTAATGACTCAATTATTGGACACTATTATCAAAAAGATGGGAGATCATAATTTGACATTTGCGATTGAATTTTGCTCAAAAACAATTGCGAATAATACAAAGAGACATCAATCGGTATCAAAGTTATCCTCACAACCTGTTTTTAAATATGGTTACAATGATTTAAAAAAATTGAATGAAATTTTACCAAATACAATAAGAGTAATACATGAATATAATTATTTTGACTATTATAAGAATCGATGGGGCTTATTTGGATATTGTAGATTTATACCTTATTTAAAAAAAAGGTTAAACAATAAAATAGTACTTATGAAATATAAAGTTCCAAAGAGACAGAGACATTAAGTTCTTAGACAATGTAAAAAAGCTGATTTCTATAAATTATTTGATAGAAATCAGCTTTTTTCAAATGTATTTGATAATTTACAGCTCGTTGAGCTGCTGTTTTCTAGGGATTTATGTCCCATTCCTTTTACGAGAAGGTTTTTACGAGTTTTATGTAACTATTAGAAGCTATCTTTTTATATGACCATTAGTCAATATATGTATGACAAATCAGCACAATAATTTCAGTTTTACATCACTTAATCAATGAAAATGTGCTTGTTGATATTTGAATATTTACATTCAAACAATATTCATCGTTATTTCTATCAACTTAAAATTCGCAATAAAAAACTGCCAGCATGCGAATAGGGCAGCTGACAGCATCGTTCTTATTTCTCTTTTAAATATTTAATGGAAGCCTCTTTAAAAATATCAATATATTTCAGATACATATCTTTTTCAATATATTCATCGATTTGATGTGCCATTAATGGATTACCTGGTCCAAAAATGGCTAAATCAACATTGTCCTTATTATCTCCTAAGAAACTAGAGGCATCTGTTGCACCTACAAGCGCTGAAACAAATATTTCGTCTTGTTCTACATAACTAGAAGCTACATCTTTAATCGTAGTAATTAATTTGCTATTTTTATCGCTTGTTACAGGTCGGTGATTGCTTGGAATATCGAGTGAAAGCTTATTGCTATCCACATCATTAATGATATTTTGGAAAAACGATTCTATAAAGTCGTTATCATACTCAGGAACTGGTCTTACGTTAAATTCAAGTGAAGCTTCATCTGGTACAGAGTTAAATTGTTTGCCGCCATTTATAATCGAACATACAGCTGTAAGACCAGATGCATAATTTGCATCCTCTTCAGAAATTTCTTTTCCAATCAATGATTTGAACATAGGCGCAACATCTAATTCATGTTTAGTATCTTGTTGTTTAAGCTCTGAATATTTTTCTTTAAATAGATTATAAAATTCAAGCAGTGTATCAATTGCATTGTCACCAATAAATGGAACTGAGCTATGGACAGCTTTACCAGTTGCAGTTACTTTACATGACATAGACCCCTTATGTGCATAATAAATTCCAGATCCAGTTGGTTCAGCAATAATTAAGCCATCGACATCGTCTAAATAGCCTTTATCAGCTAATAATTTGGCACCTTCTTGTTCTTTCTCTTCGCCAGCAGTAGCTAGTAATCTTATCGTTCCTTGAGGCAATTGATTTTGTTCTTTTAATTCAATGAGTGTGATGACCAAAGCCATCAGACCGCCTTTCATATCCGTTGTGCCTCGACCGTATAATTTGCCAGCTTTTTCTGTGAGTTGAAAAGGGGGATAAGTCCAATTATCTTGATTTCCTGCATCAACAACATCCATATGACCACTCAATGCGAGTATAGGTGAGCCGTTACCGATTTCTGCAACGATATTGGCGCGGTGTTCATTAACTTTCAAAATTTCAGATTTAATATCGTACTTGTCGAATAAATCTTTTAAATAATTACAAACGTCTATTTCATTATTATTTTCAGTTTGTAGTTCAACAATATCTGCTAGTAATTGAATTTTTTCTTTTTCACTAAAAGTTGTCATTAAGCTCACACCTTTTCAAAGTAGTATATATATTTATATAAACATAATTTTTATTCTTAAACATAATTTAAAATGCAGAAAGTAGCGTGTTATTTGATTTCGTTCTATGAAATTAACTGTCTAGTATCAACGATCTTATTAACACTGATATCGGGTATGCTTAATTTTATAGTAAATTGTATGAGAAAGATGCAGGATATTATTTAGCTAATAATTATATATAAATTTCAAATCGATGGTTATTAACTACTAAATAAAAATATTTACTAAATTAATGACTTTGTACACACATTATTTTTAAAGAGGATAAAGTATTTAATAATATTAACAAAATCATTTAATAAATAGTTAAATATATATTCTCTATTTTTGTGATATTATTCACATGTCGATACATATCAACAAATATCAATCATACGAAAGAAGGTTATAACAATGAAAAATAAAAAACGTGTTTTAATAGCGTCATCATTATCATGTGCAATTTTATTGTTATCAGCAGCAACGACTCAAGCAAATTCAGCTCATAAAGACTCGCAAGACCAAAATAAGAAAGAACATGTTGATAAGTCTCAACAAAAAGAGAAACGTAATGTTACTAATAAAGATAAAAATTCAACAGTACCTGATGATATTGGGAAAAACGGTAAAATCACAAAACGAACTGAAACTGTATATGATGAGAAAACAAATATACTCCAAAATTTACAATTCGACTTTATCGATGATCCAACTTATGACAAGAATGTATTACTTGTTAAAAAACAAGGCTCAATTCATTCAAATTTAAAGTTTGAATCTCATAAAGAAGAAAAAAATTCAAATTGGTTAAAGTATCCAAGTGAGTACCATGTAGATTTTCAAGTAAAAAGAAATCCTAAAACTGAAATATTAGACCAATTGCCGAAAAATAAAATTTCAACTGCGAAAGTAGACAGTACATTTTCATATAGCTCAGGTGGTAAATTCGATTCAACGAAAGGTATTGGACGAACTTCATCAAATAGCTACTCCAAAACGATTAGTTATAATCAGCAAAATTATGACACAATTGCCAGCGGTAAAAATAATAACTGGCATGTACACTGGTCAGTTATTGCGAATGACTTGAAGTATGGTGGAGAAGTGAAAAATAGAAATGATGAATTATTATTCTATAGAAATACGAGAATTGCTACTGTTGAAAACCCTGAACTAAGCTTTGCTTCAAAATATAGATACCCAGCATTAGTAAGAAGTGGCTTTAATCCAGAATTTTTAACTTATTTATCTAATGAAAAGTCAAATGAGAAAACGCAATTTGAAGTAACATACACACGAAATCAAGATATTTTGAAAAACAGACCTGGAATACATTATGCACCTCCAATTTTAGAAAAAAATAAAGAAGGTCAAAGATTAATTGTCACTTATGAAGTTGATTGGAAAAATAAAACAGTTAAAGTCGTTGATAAATACTCTGATAATAAATCATTTAGAGAAGGATAAAATCGAAGGGAAGGATTACAAATGATTAAACAACTATATAAAAATATCACAATTTGTACGTTAGCACTATCGACTACTTTCACTGTATTACCAGCTACTTCTTATGCAAAAATTAATTCTGAAATTAAAGCTGTTTCTGAGAAGAATCTTGATGGTGATACTAAAATGTATACACGTACAGCTACAACAAGTGATAGTCAAAAAAATATTACTCAAAGCTTACAATTTAACTTCTTAACTGAACCTAATTATGATAAAGAAACAGTATTTATTAAAGCGAAAGGAACAATAGGTAGTGGTTTAAGAATTCTAGACCCAAATGGTTATTGGAATAGTACATTAAGATGGCCTGGATCTTATTCAGTTTCAATTCAAAATGTTGATGACAACAACAATACAAATGTGACTGACTTTGCACCAAAAAATCAGGATGAATCAAGAGAAGTTAAATATACGTATGGTTATAAAACAGGTGGAGATTTTTCGATTAATCGTGGAGGGTTAACTGGAAATATTACAAAAGAGAGTAATTATTCAGAGACGATTAGTTATCAACAACCATCGTATCGTACATTACTTGATCAATCTACGTCACATAAAGGGGTAGGTTGGAAAGTAGAAGCACATTTGATAAATAATATGGGACATGACCATACGAGACAATTAACTAATGATAGTGATAATAGAACTAAAAGTGAAATCTTTTCTTTAACACGAAATGGAAATTTATGGGCGAAAGATAATTTTACTCCTAAGAATAAGATGCCTGTAACTGTTTCTGAAGGGTTTAATCCAGAATTTTTAGCTGTTATGTCACATGATAAAAAAGATGAAGGTAAATCAAAATTTGTTGTTCATTATAAAAGATCAATGGATGAGTTTAAAATAGATTGGAATCGTCATGGTTTCTGGGGCTATTGGTCTGGTGAAAACCATGTAGATAAAAAAGAAGAAAAATTATCAGCATTATATGAAGTTGATTGGAAGACACATAATGTGAAGTTTGTAAAAGTACTTAATGATAATGAAAAGAAATAAGTAATAAAAGTTGCCTGCTACATAGAATGTAGTAGGTAACTTTTATTTATATTTGAATAGATAGATTTATTATGATGTGCAGTGTATGAATCTTGTTTGAGTGTAGAGTAAAGACTTGTATTAATGAAAAATTAAAATTGTTAAGATGATTTTATTAAAATGTAAGTCAATTCAAATTTTAACAATATAACTCGCTTCGACCTTTTAGAACGAAGCGAGTTATTAGTTAGTTGAGCACTATTTACTATAGGCTTTGATTGGATAATGATCTGAAAAATCATTGTAAACGTAGTAATATGGGAACGCATATACATCCCATGGCTTAGGTTTTTCAGTCACAACTTCATTGACTAATTGTTTTGGTTGTTTATGATCTTTATCTGTAAATATATAGTCTAAATGTTCTGGTTTACCATTAGGGTAATTATATTTCGCAATTGAATTTGATTGAGGGTCCCATGTGCTATTATGACCTGCATATAGAACATCATTTACATTCAAGTTTTTAAGCATATCTTTGAACTCTGGAGTGCCTTTATTAACATTAAGGTCACCACCTATATATACCGTTTCATCTTTAGGGATATTTTTCTTTTTAACAAAGTCACTGATTTCTTTCATTTGTTCAGCTCTAATTTTTCGATCATGTCCAGCACCACAACGTGAATCTTCAGATTGTGTATGTGTACCGATAACGTGAACGTTCTTACCATTTTTCTCTATTTTTGTATAAACAAAGCCTTTGTTGCTATCATTATCGAATCCACAACCGCTTTTGAAAACATGCTGGATTTTTTCTTTAATAGGATATTTACTTACAATCGCTACGCCACCATCTTCTGCAACAGTTGATGAGTAGCTACCTTCAGTTTTGTCCCACCCTGATTGAGAACGGCCGAGTACAGGTGTTTGATAAGGATATTCTTTTTTCACATTACTTAATAATTTGTCTGATGCACCATTATCAAATGCTTCATTGAATATTACGACATCATTATTTTTAATATAAGAAGATTGTCCGATTAAATCAGCGCGTTTATATTGCCCCCAGTTTGGATACATAGAAACCTTGTAACAACAGTATTTATTGGGTTTGGATTCCCTAATGGGTCCCTAAATTACATACTTTCTAAAATTTTAGTTGTTTTTTTGTCCTCTTCATTAAATTTTTCTTCTAACAAATGAGAATACACAGATGTAGTTATTGCTATATTTTTATGACCTAATCTTTTAGAAATGTAATGTATAGATACACCTTTTGCTAGTAAATAAGAACAATGAGTGTGTCTTAATGCGTGCGATGTAATAATTGGTATATTATTGACTCTACAGGCTGATTTCAAAGCATTATTGATAGCATGAAGGTTAATTATAGATCCGCCTTCTTTGAAAATGTAACCATCATAGCTAATTGCAAATGTACTTATGACGTCCATAATGTGTTTCATATCAGATTTAGCGATACTGATATATCTAGGGGAAGTATTGGTTTTTCGCTCGTCAATAAATATAGTGTTTTTCACTTGGTTGATATGCTCAATCTTTATATTTCTTGCACCACTGACACGACAACCCGTACAAATCATTATGAATAGCGCTAATGATGAACGAGTTCTCTTCTTTCTGACGTGATCTTTTAGTATTTCATATTCAGTTACCGAGATGAATTTTTCTTGTTCTGACTTCGTAGGTTTTCCGGCTTTATAATTAACTTTATAAGCGGGGTTTTTAAAAATAAGTCCATCATATAATGCGTCATCTAAAGCTGACCGAATAGCACCGTTTGTTTTTCTTATAGTTTCTTTTGCGTGTTCTTTTGAATAGTCGTTTATGAATTTCTGATAAACTTGTCTATTTATCTTTGATAACTCCATTTTACCTATTTTATGTTTTTGTATATGTTGTAATGCATTTCTATAATGACGGTAGGTATTTTCTTTAACAACAGGTTGTTTATATGTTTTAATCCAATTTTCGAAGTATTCTTCAAGAGTTATATAGTTATCTATATTAAAACCACTTCTTAACTCATTTAACTTGTCTAGTCCAGCAGAATTAGCTTCACGCTTTGTTCTAAAACCTTTCTTACGGTATCTTTTTCCTTCATGCTTAAATTCATATTGCCATTTTTTACCATCGTAACAACGTGTTTTCATGCGTTCCCTCCTCAAAATTGGCAAAAAATAATAAGGGTAGGCGGGCTACCCTGTGGAATCAATTATCATTATTTATAATTTCAGAAACTCTATCATTGTATTCTCTTTGTGACAGACCATGATAGTCTTTTTGCATTGAAAGCTCTTCAATTTGTTTTTGAGCCTGCTCAGACATACCCTCTGTAGAAAAATCAGTGGGAGGCATATTATTTAAATCAACTTTTTGCTTTTTGTTTTGTTGAACTTGGACATTTTGCTGAGGAACACTATTTTGTGGTATCTGTTGTTGCGGTTGTTGAACCGATTGCTCTTGTGATTGGGGTTGTTCAACGGTTTGATTGTCTGGTTGTTGTTGTGTTGCAACTTCTTTTTCCTTATCTTTTTTCGATTTATTTTCCTTTTCCTTCTCAATTTTCTTTTCTTTTGATTTAACTTCTTTTTTAGATTCTTCCTGATTCTCATCATTTCCACATGCACTTAACACTAACGTGCTCACTAATAATAAACCTAACAATCTTTTCATTCTCATTTCTCCTTTGCTTACTTTTTATATTAAAACTCCATATAGGCGCTATTAATCAATACGTTTTCACACTAGTAGGCGTTTTTTTGTTTAGTAAAATCATAATGAATCTTCTTTGGTTAACTTATCGCCATCTAATTTTTGTGAAATAAATTCCAAGTATTTACGCGCATTATGTGACGATAAATCTTTAGGTAACTCATAAGTGAATGGTTGATTACCACTAGTTAAAACTTCGTATATTACAGTTTCTCTTTTTATTTTGCAATTAGTTATTTTCATTATAAACTTCCTTTCAAACACTGCTGAAATAGACGTCTTTTTTAAATAAGCATAATTAATACTTCAATTCTTTAATCCACATATATTTAAAAGTGAGGTAGTAGGTAATAAATATAAGACTTAAAGTTAAGATTGCTTTTTTCATGTTTCATAATTAAAACCTCTGTAAATTTAAGGTTAGTATTATGAAATAATGGATTGGTTTATTCTTTAGTACTAACTTCGTAGTAAATTATATAGTTCGCTAAATTGTATTTATCTACTATATTTTTGGAATAAACAATTTCCTTTTCTTTCTTCAGTAAATTATAAAAATCTACATCATTTTCGTTAGCTGATTCTATTTTGGTGATATCAGATTGTCTAACGATTCTTTTAGATCTGTCAAGGTATATAAATTTCCCTGATTTAGAATTAGTCTTTTTATTCACACCGACGTAAATTGAAAGTAATATACTTTTTCCAAAAACAGCATCACTGTGATTATGGTTTTCATCTTCTATAACTAAGAATACATGCTTTTTTGTAAAAATTTTTTTGATCATCGTTATTATTCCTTTATTAAATTTATTAAGTCTTCTTCATTTAAAAATTGAATTTTTGCACCATTTCCAACATATTCTCGAGCTTTTCGTTGTTTTGAAACTAGTCCGTTCACATCTTTATATTTATCATCTTGAACACCTTCGACTAAAATATCTGTTTTTGCAGTTACGTCACTTCTGATATAAGCTCCTTTCTTTCTAGTTAATATCATTAAATCTTGTTTTTCAGTGTCAAAATTACCTGTAAAAACAACATTTTTATCTTTTAAAATAGGGATTACACTTTCCACTTCTATTTTATTAATCTCAGATATTTTCATATGAATTTTTTGAAATCCTGAATCGAAAAGTTTAGTTGGAGAGTTAGAATATTTGCTAAATCTAATGTATTGCTTAGGCATATAATGTATTAATTTTAATACACTATAATGCTGATTGTTTTTAGCGAGTGATATCAACATCTTCGATAAAGCTAGCACGTCAAATTTAGCAGAATGTAATTTTTCTTTATCGATATCATATAAGCTACACAAATTTTCTAATTTAAAACTAGAGATTGCGTGGAAGCTTCTAAAGATATTTATACTATCGACATACATGAAGTTTGGAACAGGTAAGTCATAATAATTATTAGTATTTTTTAATACTGAAATATCAAAAAGTGCATTATGAGCAATAATTAAATGTGATTCTTTTAAAAGATAGAGAATTTCTTGGTAAATATCTGGATATTTAGGTGCTTTTAATATGACATCTTCAGGTATTTTATGTATTTTAGCGTTTTTCAAGTTATATCTATTATTAGGAGGATTAATATAAGATGAATAAACTTTTACTATTGATAAATCCTTAATTAAAGATACAGCAACTTCGCAAGGGCTGTTCATATGTTCATTCATAGTTTCAAAGTCTAAGACTGCAATATCATATTTTTTCATTTGCAAGTGCTCCTTTTATAAAATAACTTTTCCAATTAACCTCACACTTTCATTTCTATAAAAGTGTAGATCGTCGTAATCTTTATTTAGTGAAACTAGAGTCAATCTATCATCTTCAACAAAGACTTTCTTAACGTACGCTTCTTCTTCAATGATGAATATACCAATTTGTCCATTCTTTATATTGTGAGTTTTCTCCACAAATATGATTTCGCCATCTTTAAACATAGGTTCCATAGAATCACCATTTACTTTTAACGCTAAATCGTGTGTGGGGATAGGTCCTTTAACCATTTCAGTAAATAGCGTTTCATCGTGTAAACGTTCTCCTACACCAGCAGAGACGCAACCATTGACGTTAACTGGAGTTTTCTCCTGTTTATATGAATTAATATCTACAACGTTATCTCCTTTAGAATTCTGTTCTTCCAATTGTTCATTTGCATAGTTAAGTACGTTTTCTTGGCGGGGAGGTGTGAGTTTGTTGTATATGGAAGTGATGTCGTTATCGTCTTTGTATGTAGTATCTATGTCGCTTTTACCAACCTCGAAAACATCAGCTATCCTTTGTATAACGCCGTGAGAGGGGTTGGAACGTAAATTTAAATAATCGCTTAAAGTAGATGGTTTTATGTTAATGAGTTCAGCAAGTTTCTTTTGAGACATATTTGAATCGTTGAGAAATTTTCTAATGTTTTTGGCTATAATAATATTTCTTTCTTTGTTCATATTACTTACCTCCTTTTTTCTTATTATACGAAATTTTCATATCATAGTAAAGTTTTTTACGAAAAAAACGTATTTAATGTTGACAATACGAAAATTTCGTATTATATTAGGTTTACGAAAGGCGGTGACAACATGAAAACATTAAAAGAGTTGAGGACTGATTACGGATTGACTCAAAAAGAGTTAGGAGATTTATTTAAGGTCTCATCACGTACAATTCAAAATATGGAAAAAGACTCTACAAACATTAAAGATAGTTTACTTTCTAAGTATATGAGTGCTTTTAATGTTAAATATGATGATATTTTTTTAGGTAATGAATACGAAAATTTCGTATTTACGAATGATAAAAAGAAATCAATTATTTTAGCATTTAAAGAAAAACAAACATCTTAATAGGAGGAATAACAAATGAACATTCAAGAAGCAACGAAGCTAGCGATGGAGAAAGGAATAAGTATAAGGAGAGAGAATCAAGATGTGTATGGGATATTACCAACTAATTTGCAGCGTTATCAATGCCTAGTCGTATCTAGACACTATAAGAAAAAAAGACAAACCGCCGCCGGAAGGTGGCAGCCTAGCGCAGACGATTTAATAGCAGATGATTGGATTTTAGATTATTAATTTTTTCAAATCTCTAATTAAACCCATAAGTGTTTTGTAATCTTTTTTGGATTCTGATTCTGAGTAGGCGATACCTTCTCGAGAAAGAGCCATCTCAAGAAAACCGCCATCTTCAGCAGAAGCAATTACAAAATCTCTATGCTTTAATTCAAGAACTGCATCGATATAGTCTTCAAAATTAAAACCTAAAAAGAAAGCGTTAAATGAGGATTCATCACTACCGAAATAAGATGCAGAACGTTTAGACATACCTTCGTCAATTCTATCAAGGTAAATTGAATAAAGTTGTAAAAGGACAAATTTAGCTTCATCAGTCATAAGTCATTCACCTCCTTAATAGGAGTATAGCAGAAAGGAGCACAAACAATATGCAAGCATTACAAACAAAATCGAACATAGGCGAAATGTTCAACATACAAGAAAAAGAAAATGGAGAAATCGCAATCAGCGGTCGAGAACTTCATCAAGCATTAGAGGTTAAGACTCCATACAAAAAATGGTTTGAAAGAATGAGTGATTACGGATTTGAAGAAAATATCGATTATATAGTCACGGACATTTTTGTCCATAACCCACTAGGAGGTCGTCAGAATCAAACTGACCACGCACTCACACTAGACACTGCAAAAGAGATTGCAATGATTCAACGTAGTGAACCTGGCAAACGTGCAAGACAATACTTCATCCAAGTTGAAAAAGCATGGAATAGCCCAGAAATGATTATGCAACGTGCTTTAAAAATTGCTAACAACACAATCAATCAATTAGAAACAAAGATTGAACGTGATAAACCAAAAATTGTATTTGCAGATGCAGTAGCTACTACTAAGACATCAATTTTAGTTGGAGAGTTAGCAAAGATCATTAAACAAAACGGTATAAACATCGGGCAACGCAGATTGTTTGAGTGGTTACGTCAAAACGGATTCCTTATTAAACGCAAGGGTGTGGATTATAACATGCCTACACAGTATTCAATGGAACGTGAGTTATTCGAAATTAAAGAAACATCAATCACACATTCGGACGGTCACACATCAATTAGTAAGACGCCAAAAGTAACAGGCAAAGGACAACAATACTTTGTTAATAAGTTTTTAGGAGAAAAACAAACATCTTAATAGGAGGAACGAACAATGCAAGCTCAAAACAAAAAAGTCATCTATTACTACTATGACGAAGAAGGTAATAGACGACCCGTTAATATTCAATACAACGATGGCTACGACTTAATGATAGACCAGCGTTTTATTGAAATGACGCTTGAAAGACATCCGCATTTAAAAAATAACTTTTATGGATTAATAGATGGAAAAGAATTTAAGTTAGATTAAATTTTTGTGTTAGATAATTAAAAGCTAATTTGCTTAGCAATGTTACGGACATACTAGTGGTTTTGTTTGCGACTTTTTTAACTTCTTTCCAAGTGTGATTGTCTCGGATATTATCTAAAAATTCATGCCCTGACCAAGTTATATCGTTAATTGTATAACCATAAATATGTCCATCTTCCCAACCGAATTTAACACTAACATACTTTGCTTCTTCCAGTTTTAATAATGCATACATTACAGTTTCAAAATCATATTTTCCAAATACAACATTATCTTTGAAATTGTATTCGGTGAGCGGTTCACCAATCTTTTTATTAGTTTCAATTTCTAACAAAAGATGTCTAACACAATCATGATCTAATTTCATACTTATCACTACTTTAGGTTGATAACAACATTATACACGAAAGGAAAGATAGAAATGCCACATATTTTAAACGTAACAGTTCCAATACCTGAAACACACGTGCTTATCACAAAAGATGAATATGAAGAGTTAATAGCTTACTCATTAGACCCTGTATGGAACATGAGCGACTTAAAGAAGAAATTAAAAATTGCATCTGATGAAACAATCAAAGACAGGTTATTATTTCACCCTAGACTCGAAAAAGAGTTAAGAGCACAAGGTATCGTACATTATCCTGATGAGAATTTTAATCGTTGGAGGTTTAACGCAAGAAGGATGCATAAGTTTGTAGATGAACATTTTAATGAGATTTACAAAGGAGGGCACAACAAATGAGTAAAACTTATAAAAGCTACCTAGTAGCAGTACTATGCTTCACAGTCTTAGCGATTGTACTTATGCCGTTTCTATACTTCACTACAGCATGGTCAATTGCAGGATTCGCAAGTATCGCAACATTCATATTCTATAAGGAATACTTTTATGAAGAATAAAAAAACTGCTACTTGCGCCAACAAGTAACAGTAACAAACATTTAAGAAATAAAATTCAAGTTAAATATAAAACGAAAAACGGAGGAAGTCAACCATGACTAAAAATTATAAAGACATGACGCAGGAAGAAATAAAAGACTTATTATCTGAAAAAACGGCAGAATTGTATGAATTAGCGAAAGAAATTAAGGGAGAAAGTAAATTTGATATTTTGCTTTTCTCATCAATAGGAGTTATCGACGGAGATTATTTAGCAGGTTCAAGTTCTGTGATTGGTCATACTTTTGATCTTGCTTACTTATTGGATAGCACTAAGAGTTATAAAGATATTGTCAATGTTCTCCAAATGTGTAAATCACAAAAAATTCTCGGTATTGATGACTACAAGGAGGACTAAAACAATGTATTACAAAACGGGTGACGTATGTCGAAAAATATTTAATGTAGATGGCTTTGATTTTCAATTAAGAGTTAAGAAGCGAGCATATAGTGTCGAAATAGTCGTTTTAGATCATGAAGGAAATTCAATTGACGGGCTACTAGTTTCTGACGAGAACGATCTATACACAGCTTTAGATATTTTGAAACAAAGTATTTATGAATGGATTGAAAATAACACAGATGAACAGGACAGACTAATTAACTTAGTCATGAAATGGTAGGTATAAGCATGAGAGATACAGAAAGAAATATATTGAATATTTTTAAGACGTTATTCGACGAATATACTTTGTCAAACCAACGAGCATTATTGGAAATTGAACGTAATCATCACGGATACTTATCGATTAATTTCTTGCACTATCACGACAGTTACAAAACAAACAATAAGCTTGTGCAGATACATGAAATCAATCCAGACAGCCATGAACGAATAAAAAATTTAATTATCGAGGTGCTAAGAGGTCATCGGAAGATTAAAAAAGGAGCATGAGGAAAGATATGAAAATAAATAAGTTAACTATATCGAACTTTGCTGGAATCAAAGAAGAAAAATTTAACTTTGACGGTAAAGATGCAAAAATATACGGCAATAATGCGACTGGCAAGACTACAACAGCAACCGCATTACAATGGCTGCTTTTCGATAAGGGTTTAGACGGTTCAACCAAATCATTTAACCCTGTACCTTTAAACGAAAAAAACGAAGAAAATTATGAGTTAATTCCGACTGTTTTCGCAGAATTTGAAATCGACGGAAAAATTACGACTTTTAAAAAAGAGTCACATCCTAAATACACAATAAATCAAAAAACGAATCGCAAGGAATACTCACGAAGTCGAACGAAGAAACAATATATCAATGATGAATCAATAAAAGTAAAGGATTATAAAGCTCGTATTGATGAACTGATTGATGAAGATGTATTCAAGTTAATTACGAACCCTCAAGCATTTAACTTACTAGATTGGAAGAAACGAAGAAGTTTGTTGTTTGAAATCGCTAAACCAATCAATGATGAGGATGTCATTAAAACAAATGATGATTTTAAAGAACTAAATAATATTCTTGGAGATCACGAAATTGAAACAAAGAAAAAGATTCTTACAGACAAGATAAAACAGATTAACAAAGATATCAAAGATATTCCGATACGTATTAACCAAACGCAACAAAATAAGCAGGATGTACCGGAATTCGATAATGATAGACACACAATCATAAAACAAGAAATTGAGCAACTTGAAAATGAGCGTATAGATATTCAAAACGGTGCAGAAGAAATTAATTTGCGTAACCAATTAGCTGATAAACAATCAGAATTGAAGCGCATAGAAGCTAATAATAGCGCCAGTAATGAGAACAAAATACATGCTTTAACAAATGAGCTACACGTTGAAAATGGAACGGTTGCGAATCTTAAAACAAGATTAAAGCAAAACAAACAACAAATTACACATGAAGAAAATCGACGTAATCAATTATTAGAAAATCATAAAGGATTAAAAAGTGATTTAGAAAAAGCTAAAAATCAAAAATTTGAATATCTTGATGACAATGTATGTAGTTGTTGTGGTCAACAGTTACTAGCTGAACAAGTGAGTGAGGTAAGAGAAAAAGCATTGCAGAAATTCAATGCAAACAAATCGAAAGAATTAGAAACAATACAAACATCTATCAATCACATTATTTCAGAGGGCAAGAAAATAAAGCCAATTATCGAGAAATTAGAGGATGACAACAATAATTTACAAATTAAAATCAACGAAGCAGAAGAGCGTTCAGCAAGAATACAAAACAAAATTAATAAGTTGAAAACAACTCACGTTGACGTTACGCAAACTGACGAATACAAAGCAGTAATGTTAGAGATAAATGAGATTAATCAAAAACGCTCTAACATCAGGAAAACTATTCAAGATAAAGTTTCAGGAATAGATGACAAAATAAGCGAACTTACTCAAGAAAAATCAGAAATTGAAGTGTCAATATCAATCGAAAAATCAAATAAACATCTAGATGATGTTATTTCTGAATTAAGAAATGAAGAAGACAGATTATTGGATGAAAAAGAAAAGTATTCACATGACCTTTATATCTTAAAAGAATTTACAACAACAAAAGTCAAAATGCTTACTGAAAACATCAATAACGAATTTGATATTGCTGAATTTAAGCTATTCAATACCTTAGTTAACGGCGAATTAGAAGAAACATGTTCAACAACGGTTAATGGTGTCGAGTATGACAGCGGTTTAAATAACGCCTCAAGAATTAATGTTGGCTTAGATATCATCAACACACTATCAAAACATTTTAAAGTTACAGCGCCAATATTTATTGATAATGCTGAATCAGTAACAGAGCTTATCAAAACAGAATCACAACAAATTCAATTGATAGTAAATGAACAAGATAAAAAATTAAGAATGGAGACTATATAAAATGACTGAAAATAATAAATTACAAACTATTGAACAACAATTAGTACAAGAAAAGAACGTATCTGACAACGTATTAAACAAAGTGAGAGTTTTAGAGTCACAAGGCAATTTGGAATTGCCAAATGATTATTCACCAAGTAATGCCATGAAACAAGCATGGTTACAAATCAGCCAAGATAACAAATTAATGAGTTGTAACGATACAAGCAAAGCAAATGCCTTATTAGACATGGTAACGCAAGGTTTAAATCCAGCTAAAAATCAATGCTACTTTATTCCTTACGGCAACAAAATGCAGTTACAACGTAGCTATCACGGTAATGTAATGATGTTAAAACGTGATGCAGGTGCTCAAGATGTTGTTGCTCAAGTGATTTATAAAGGCGATACATTCAAGCAAGAAATGGGAGAAACAGGACGTATCAAAGCGATTAAACACGAACAAGACTTCTTTAACATCGACAAAGAAAACATTATCGGTGCGTACTGCACAATCGTATTTAATGATGGACGAGATAACTATATTGAAGTCATGACTATTGAACAAATTAAACAAGCATGGATGCAGTCATCAATGATTAAAGATGAAAAAGCATTACAAAATTCTAAAACACATAATAATTTCAAAGAAGAAATGGCTAAAAAAACAGTTATCAATAGAGCTGCTAAACGTTATATCAACACATCAACAGATAGCAATCTTTTCAAATACGCACAAGAATCCGAACAACGTCAACGCAAAGAAGTGTTGGACGCAGAAGTTGAAGAAAATGCAAATCAAGAACAATTGGACTTTGAACAACCAGTTCTTGAAGAAGCACAATACACAGAATTAGAAAATGATAAGCCTATTGATGTATCTGACTTTGAAGAAATAAAAGAACCTGCAACAGAAAAAGAAAGCGAAGAAGAGCCATTTTAATTGAAACAATAGCAACTGGTTCAAGTGGTAACTGCTACGTCTTAAATGATGGACGTACTACGTTACTATTTGAGGCAGGTATAAAATTTGAACGTGTTCAAAAGCATTTCAAATATAAAACAAGACATATAGCAGGGTGTCTTATCACACACGAACATGGTGATCATGCAAAGTATACAAAGCAGTTTGTCGACAATGGTGTAATCAGCTATATGACTGCTGGAACACAACAAGCTATGAATTTTGAAAGTCATCGCTTATGCACGATTAAGGCAAAGCAAGAGCTGCGAATAGGCACATGGTCAATTCTACCGTTTGACATCGAACATGATGCTAACGAGCCTGTGGCTTTCTTATTACAAAGCACACTAGGTTATAAGGTTCTGTATGTTACTGATACAAAGTATTTGAAATACAAATTTAATGGCATTACGCACATGATGCTAGAAGTTAATTATATCTATGAACAAATGCAAGAAAACATAAAAAACGGCAGTGTGCACAGCACATTAGCAAACAGAATTATGGAGTCTCATTTTAGCTTAGAACATGCTATCGGAATGTTAAAAGCAAATGATTTAACTAGACTCGAAGAAATACATTTAATTCATTTAAGTAGTCAAAATTCAAATGCAAAATACATTAAAAGTGAAATACAAAAAGTGACGGGCGCGCCCGTTTATTTTGGAGGTTTATAAATGCTAAACAGAACAATATTAGTTGGTCGTTTAACTAGAGACCCAGAATTAAGAACCACTCAAAGTGGTGTAAATGTAGCATCATTCACATTAGCAGTTAACCGTACATTTACAAATGCACAAGGCGAGCGCGAGGCAGACTTTATTAATATCATCGTATTTAAAAAACAAGCAGAGAACGTTAATAAATACCTATCTAAAGGATCGTTGGCGGGCGTAGATGGTAGGTTACAAACGCGGAACTATGAAAATAAGGAAGGTCAACGTGTATACGTTACGGAAGTTATTGCTGATAGTATTCAATTTTTAGAACCGAAAAACTCAAATGACACTCAACAAGATTTATATCAACAACAAGTACAACAAACACGTGGACAATCGCAATATTCAAATAACAAACCAGTAAAAGATAATCCGTTTGCGAATGCAAATGGTCCGATTGAACTAAATGATGATGATTTACCATTCTAATTTAACCGGTTTGAAAGTGAGGTGTGTATATGACTGGTTGGATAAGTATTGATCGCTCAATTCAAAATCATTGGCTATTTAAAGAAAAGAGAACATTTTCAAAGTTCGAAGCATGGATATATTTACTCATGGAAGCGAATCATTCAGAGGCAAAAGTGCCTATAGGAAACCAAATTGTAACCGTTGAAAGAGGACAAAGATTAACATCTATTTTGACCTTGTCTGACCTTTTTAACTGGTCACGATTTAAAGTGAAAACCTTCCTTGACTTACTCGAGAGTGATGGAATGTTAGAAGTCAAAACAACATCAAAATATACCCTTATAACCATTGTCAATTATGACTTTTATCAAAGTGAGCAGGGCAGGAACCAACATCAAAACGACATCAAACCAACATCAAAACAACATCAGTCAAACATCAACCCAACATCAAAACAACATCAAACCAACACAAACAATAATGATAATAAAGATAATAATGAAAAGAATGTGAATAATGAGAAGAAGAAGGTAACCGCCTTCGACTTCTTCCAAGATAACGGATTCGGTTTCATAACTCCTTACAATTTAGACGATTTAAATTACTATCTTGATTCATTTGAAAATGATTCAGATGAAATAGTTACCGCATCACTTAAAATCGCTAAAGACAGAAACAAGGTTACTTGGGGATATGCTAAAAGCATTTTGAATACTTGGCTTAATGCAAACTTGAAATCTATTGAACAAGTACGTGCATTTGAAAAGCAACAACTTGAAAGCAAAAAACAAAATTATAAACCTTTCGTTAAACAATCAAAAGAAAAAACACCCAAATGGCTCACAGACAGCACGAGAGAAACGAAAACGCCGGAAGTAGATGAAAACCTTGAGAAAGACAGAGAAGCTTTTATTAAGCGTCTAAATAGCAAATGGGAGTGATTGAAAATGGATGCATTTGATAAATACTATCTATTTGATCATGACGGCAACAAAATGTTTTCAGTTACACCACATTTTAAAGATGGACGGCATTTAGTTGTTGGATTAAAACATACAAAATTCAATGGTCGACGTTGGTACTTAGATGATTATGAATTAAAAACACTTATTGATAATGAACAAATGGAGTTAGGACACCAAACAAGCTTATTTGAATATATATGAGGGATTACATGGAGATAGAAATTAAATTTAACGAAACTTTCGAGGCACCTATGGGCTCGCCTCGACCGCGTTTTAGCACAAAAGGTAGATATGCACACACATATATGCCTACAAAATATACAGAACATAAAAAATATTTACAAAATCAAATGCCAAAGCTAAATCTAGAAAATGCATTAAAAATTGAATTAGAGTTTTACTTTACTCCACCTAAATCATGGTCGAAGAAAAAGAAAACTCAAGCGATTGGACAATTAAAAGTAACTAAACCAGATATCGATAATTTGATGAAGACAGTTCTAGACGCTTGTAACAATTATTTGTGGAAAGATGACAATCAAATTGCAGAAATAACTAGCTCAAAGCGTTATGGAATTGAGCCCAAAATAATCATACGAATAGAAGAAATATAAGAGGTGGATAAAATGGCGAGAAAAGCAAGGATTGTAACAATAAATGATAAACCATATAGGTTTACCAAATCTGAAATGGAATTAATAGAAAGTCACGGTATAACCGCTGGAATGGTTTCTAAGAGAGTAAAAGACGGTTGGGAACTACATGAAGCAATGGACGCACCAGAAGGTACGCGTTTAAGCGAGTACAGAGAAAAGAAAACAATAGAAAGACTGGAACAAGCTAGACTCGAACGCAAATTGGAAAGAAAGCGAAAGAAAGAGGCTGAGCTAAGAAGAAAGAAGCCACATTTGTTTAATGTGCCTCAGAAACATCCAAGAGGACGTTATGCGTGCTACCTGATGGAAAACGACATATTCGTGAAAGTTAAGAAGTAGATCATGACAGATAACGCACGCAAAGAATACCTAAATCAATTCTTTGGATCTAAGAGATATCTGTATCAAGATAACGAACGAGTGGCACATATCCATGTAGCAAACGGCAATTATTACTTTCACGGGCATATCGTACCAGGTTGGCAAGGCGTAAAGAAGACGTTTGATACAGCCGAAGAGCTAGAAATATATATAAAGCAACATGGTTTGGAATACGAGAAACAGAAGCAACTAACTTTATTTTAGAGGAGATGGAAATGATGAATAACCGCGAACAAATTGAACAGTCCGTTATAAGTGCTAGTGCGTATAACGGTAATGACACAGAGGGATTACTAAAAGAGATTGAGGACGTATATAAGAAAGCGCAAGCGTTTGATGAAATACTTAAGGGTTTACCTAATGCTATGCAAGATGCACTCAAAGAAGATATTGGTCTTGATGAGGCAGTAGGGATTATGACGGGTCAAGTGGTCTATAAATATGAGGAGGCACAGGAAAATGAATAACACATTAACAATTGATCAATTACAAGAGTTATTACAAATACAAAAGGAGTTCGACGATAGAATACCAACGCTGAACTTACGAGATAGCAAAATAGCATATGTAGTTGAATTCTTTGAATGGTTTAATACATTGGAAACGTTTAAGAACTGGAAGAAGAAACCAGGTAAGCCGTTAGACGTACAACTTGATGAATTAGCTGACATGTTGGCGTTTGGATTGAGTATTGCGAATCAAGTAGGAGTGTCATCAGAAGAGATAAAAGAAGCGATTGAATCAAGTTTTAAAGATACAGAATTTCACAAAATGTTTAATTTTAAAGATAAAGAATTTGCTCAAGACGCAGTTGTTAGTACACCACAGATAATATTCAAAGAATTTTATCCCGACCAACAAGCAATTGTTATAGTGATAGACATAGCTTACAACTTATATTCTATCGACCAACTCATTGACGCATACAAAAAGAAAATGAAAAGGAACCACGAAAGACAAGATGGAACAGCAGACGCAGGAAAAGGATACGTGTAAAGACATCTTAGATCGAGTCAAGGAGGTTTTGGGGAAGTGAGCGACATGTTAGAAATATTTTTAATAGGGTTTGGCGTTTATCTCTTTTATCGCATAGCAATTATTTTTCTTAAGAGTAAAAAGACTATACACACAAACATATATGAAATGTTAATGCTTGCTACTATCTTTATGATATCTACATTTGCTTATAAACATCAAAAGACGCATATCTTAATAGCATTTTTAGTAATGTTTTTTATGAGTAAGCTCAAACAAGTTCAAGGGAGCTATGAGGAATGACACAATACTTAGTCACAACATTCAAAGATTCAACAGGACGTAAACATACACACATAACTAAAGCTAAGAGTAATCAAAGGTTTACAGTTGTTGAGGCAGAGAGTAAAGAAGAAGCGAAAGAGAAGTACGAGAAACAAGTTAAAAGGGATGCAGTTATTAAAGTGGGTCAGTTGTTTGAAAATATAAGGGAGTGTGGGAAATGATTAAAAAACTTAAAAATATGGATGGGTTCGACATCTTTATTGTTGGAATACTGTCATTATTCGGTATAACCGCATTGCTACTTGTTGTCGCATTGCCTATCTATACAGTGGCTAGTTACCAAAACAAAGAAGTACATCAAGGGACAATTACAGATAAATATAACAAAAGACAAGATAAAGAGGACAAATTCTATATTGTATTAGATGATAAACAAGTCATCGAAAACTCAGACTTATTCTTCAAAGGAAAGTTTGATAGCGCAGACATACAAGCTAGGTTAAAAGTAGGTGATAAAGTAAAAGTTAAGACGATTGGATATAGAATACACTTTTTAAATTTATATCCGGTCTTATACGAAGTAAAGAAGGTAGATAAAAAATGATTAAGCAAATACTAAGATTATTATTCTTACTAGCGATGTATGAGTTAGGTAAGTATGTAACTGAGCAAGTATATATTATGATGACGGCTAATGATGATGTAGAGGCGCCGAGTGATTACGTCTTTCGAGCGGAGGTAAGTGAGTGATGTGGATTACTATGACTATTGTATTTGCTATATTGCTATTAGTTTGTATCAGTATTAATAGTGATCGTGCAAGGGAGATACAAGCGCTCAGATATATGAATGATTATCTACTTGATGAAGTAGTTAAAACTAAAGGATACAACGGGTTAAAAGAATACAGGATTGAATTAAAGCGAATGAATAACGATATTAAAAAGTAATTTATATTATCGGAGGTATTGCATTGAATGATAAAGATTGAGAAACACGATATCAAAAAGCTTGAAGAATACATTCAGCACATCGATAACTATCGAAGAGAGTTGAAGATGCGAGAATATGAATTACTTGAAAGTCATGAACCAGATAATGCGGGAGCTGGCAAAAGTAATTTGCCGGGTAACCCGATTGAACGATGTGCAATAAAGAAGTTTAGTGATAACAGGTACAATACATTAAGAAATATAGTTAACGGTGTAGATAGATTGATAGATGAAAGTGATGAGGATACGCTTGAGTTATTAAGGTTTAGATATTGGGATTGTCCTATTGGTTGTTATGAATGGGAAGATATAGCACATTACTTTGGTACAAGTAAGACAAGTATATTACGTAGAAGGAATGCACTGATCGATAAGTTAGCAAAGTATATTGGTTATGTGTAGCGGACTTTTACCCTATGTAAGTCCGCATTAAAACAGTTTATTATGTTAGTATCAGATTAATATTTAAAGTTATTAAATGCTAATACGACGCATGAACAAGAGGCGCATCACTATGTGATGTGTCTTTTTATTTATGAGGTATGAACATGTTCAAACTAATAGTAAATACATTACTACACATCAAGTATAGATGAGTCTTGATACTACTTAAGTTATATAAGGTGAAACATTATGATGACTAAAGACGAACGCATACGATTCTATAAGTCTAAAGAATGGCAAACAACAAGAAAAAGAGTGCTAGAAAGAGATAATTATGAATGTCAACAATGTAAGAGAGACGGCAAGTTAACGACATATGACAAAAGCAAGCGTAAGTCGTTGGATGTAGATCATATATTATCGCTAGAACATCATCCGGAGTTTGCTCATGACTTAAACAATTTAGAAACACTGTGTATTAAATGTCACAACAAAAAAGAAAAGAGATTTATAAAAAAAGAAAATAAATGGAAAGACGAAAAATGGTAAATACCCCCGGGTCAAAAAAATCAAAAGCGATCAAAATACTTGGGGAACGGGCAGGGGCTCGACTTCGCGATAATTTTAAAAATCCATGTATAACCCCCCTCTTATAACCATTTTAAGGCAGGTGATGAAATGGAGATTATAGTTGATGAAAACTTAGTGCTTAAAGAAAAAGAAAGGCTGCAAGTATTATATAAAGACATACCTAGCAATAAATTAAAAGTAGTTGATGGTTTAATTATTCAAGCAGCAAGGCTACGTGTAATGCTTGATTACATGTGGGAAGACATAAAAGAAAAAGGTGACTATGATTTATTTACTCAATCTGAAAAGGCGCCACCATATGAAAGGGAAAGACCAGTAGCCAAACTATTTAATGCTAGAGATGCTGCATATCAAAAAATAATCAAACAATTATCGGATTTATTGCCCGAAGAGAAAGAAGACACAGAAACGCCATCTGATGATTACCTATGATTAGTAATAAATACGTTGATGAATATATAAATTTGTGGAAACAAGGAAAGATAATTTTAAATAAAGAAAGAATTGATCTCTTTAATTATCTACAAAAACATATATATTCACGAGATGATGTATATTTTGATGAACAGAAAATCGAGGATTGTATCAAATTTATTGAAAAATGGTATTTTCCAACATTACCATTTCAAAGGTTTATCATAGCTAATATATTTCTTATAGATAAAAATACAGATGAAGCTTTCTTTACAGAATTTGCTATTTTCATGGGACGTGGAGGCGGGAAAAACGGTCTAATAAGTGCTATTAGTGATTTTCTTTCTACGCCCTTACACGGAGTTAAAGAATATCACATCTCCATTGTTGCTAATAGTGAAGATCAAGCAAAAACATCGTTTGATGAAATCAGAACCGTTTTAATGGATAACAAACGAAATAAGACGGGTAAAACGCCAAAAGCTCCTTATGAAGTTAGTAAAGCAAAAATAATAAACCGTGCAACTAAATCGGTTATTCGATATAACACATCAAACACAAAAACCAAAGACGGTGGACGTGAGGGGTGTGTTATTTTTGATGAAATTCATTATTTCTTTGGTCCTGAAATGGTAAACGTCAAACGTGGTGGATTAGGTAAAAAGAAAAATAGAAGAACGTTTTATATAAGTACTGATGGTTTTGTTAGAGAGGGTTATATCGATGCAATGAAGCACAAAATTGCAAGTGTATTAAGTGGCAAGGTTAAAAATAGTAGATTGTTTGCTTTTTATTGTAAGTTAGACGATCCAAAAGAAGTTGATGACAGACAGACGTGGGAAAAGGCGAACCCAATGTTACATAAACCGTTATCAGAATACGCTAAAACACTGCTAAGCACGATTGAAGAAGAATATAACGATTTACCATTCAACCGTTCAAATAAGCCCGAATTCATGACTAAGCGAATGAATTTGCCTGAAGTTGACCTTGAAAAAGTAATAGCACCATGGAAAGAAATACTAGCGACTAATAGAGAGATACCAAATTTAGATAATCAAATGTGTATTGGTGGTTTAGACTTTGCAAACATTCGAGATTTTGCAAGTGTAGGGCTATTATTCCGAAAAAACGATGATTACATTTGGTTAGGACATTCGTTTGTAAGACAAGGGTTTTTGGATGATGTCAAATTAGAACCTCCTATTAAAGAATGGGAAAAAATGGGATTATTGACCATTGTCGATGATGATGTCATTGAAATTGAATATATAGTTGATTGGTTTTTAAAGGCTAGAGAAAAATATGGGCTTGAAAAAGTCATAGCTGATAATTATAGAACTGATATTGTAAGACGTGCGTTTGAGGATGCTGGCATAAAACTTGAAGTACTTAGAAATCCAAAAGCAATACATGGATTACTTGCACCACGTATCGATACAATGTTTGCGAAACATAACGTAATATATGGAGACAATCCTTTGATGCGTTGGTTTACTAATAATGTTGCAGTAAAGGTTAAACCCGATGGTAATAAAGAATATATTAAAAAAGATGAAAATAGAAGAAAAACCGATGGGTTCATGGCTTTTGTTCACGCATTATATAGAGCAGACGATATAGTAGACAAAGACATGTCTAAAGCGCTTGATGCATTAATGAGTATAGATTTCTAATAGAGGAGGTGAGACATGAGTATTCTAGAAAAGATATTTAAAACTAGGAAAGATATAACATATATGCTTGATTTAGATATGATAGAAGATCTATCACAACAAGCGTATGTGAAACGTTTAGCGATTGATAGTTGTATTGAATTTGTTGCGCGAGCTGTCGCTCAAAGTCATTTTAAAGTATTGGAAGGTAATAGAATTCAAAAGAATGATGTTTACTACAAGTTAAATATAAAACCAAATACTGACTTATCAAGCGATAGTTTTTGGCAACAAGTTATATATAAACTAATTTATGATAACGAGGTTTTAATCGTAGTAAGTGACAGCAAAGAATTACTTATCGCAGATAGCTTTTACAGAGAAGAGTACGCTTTGTATGATGATATATTCAAAGATGTAACGGTTAAAGATTATACTTATCAACGTACTTTCACAATGCAAGAGGTCATATATTTAAAGTACAACAACAATAAAGTGACACACTTTGTAGAAAGTCTATTCGAAGATTACGGGAAAATATTCGGAAGAATGATAGGTGCACAATTAAAAAACTATCAAATAAGAGGGATTTTGAAATCTGCCTCTAGCGCATATGACGAAAAGAATATAGAAAAATTACAAGCGTTCACAAATAAATTATTCAATACTTTTAATAAAAATCAACTAGCAATCGCGCCTTTGATAGAAGGTTTTGATTATGAGGAATTATCTAATGGTGGTAAGAATAGTAACATGCCTTTTTCTGAATTGAGTGAGCTAATGAGAGATGCAATAAAAAATGTTGCGTTGATGATTGGTATACCTCCAGGTTTGATTTACGGAGAAACAGCTGATTTGGAAAAAAACACGCTTGTATTTGAGAAGTTCTGTTTAACACCTTTATTAAAAAAGATTCAGAACGAATTAAACGCGAAACTCATAACACAAAGCATGTATTTGAAAGATACAAGAATAGAAATTGTCGGTGTGAATAAAAAAGACCCACTTCAATATGCTGAAGCAATTGACAAACTTGTAAGTTCTGGTTCATTTACAAGGAATGAGGTGCGGATTATGTTAGGTGAAGAACCATCAGACAATCCTGAATTAGACGAATACCTGATTACTAAAAACTACGAAAAAGCTAACAGTGGTGAAAATGATGAAAAAGAAAAAGATGAAAACACTTTGAAAGGTGGTGATGAAGATGAAAGCGGAGATTAAAGGCGTCATCGTTTCCAACGAAGATAAATGGGTTTACGAAATGCTTGGTATGGATTCGACTTGTCCTAAAGATGTTTTAACACAACTAGAATTTAGTGATGAAGATGTTGATATTATAATTAACTCAAATGGTGGTAACCTAGTAGCTGGTAGTGAAATATATACACATTTAAGAGCTCATAAAGGCAAAGTGAATGTTCGTATCACAGCAATAGCAGCAAGTGCGGCATCGCTTATCGCAATGGCTGGTGACCACATCGAAATGAGTCCGGTTGCTAGAATGATGATTCACAATCCTTCAAGTATTGCGCAAGGAGAAGCGAAAGATCTAAATCATGCTGCAGAAACATTAGAACATGTTGGTCAAATAATGGCTGAGGCATATGCGGTTAGAGCTGGTAAAAACAAACAAGAACTTGTAGAAATGATGGCTAGGGAAACGTGGCTAAATGCTGATGAAGCCATTGAACAAGGTTTTGCGGATAGTAAAATGTTTGAAAACGACAATATGCAAATTGTAGCAAACAATACACAAGTGTTATCGAAAGATGTATTAAATCGTGTAACAGCTTTGGTAAGTAAAACGCCAGAGGTTAACATTGATATTGACGCAATAGCAAATAAAGTAATTGAAAAAATAAATATGAAAGAAAAGGAATCAGAAATCGATGTTGCAGATAGTAAAGTATCAGCAAATGGATTTTCAAGATTCCTTTTTTAATACAAAAAATAGGAGGTCATAAAATGACTATAAATTTATCGGAAACATTCGCAAATGCGAAAAACGAATTTATTAATGCAGTAAACAACGGTGAACCGCAAGAAAGACAAAATGAATTGTACGGTGACATGATTAACCAACTATTTGAAGAAACTAAATTACAAGCAAAAGCAGAAGCTGAAAGAGTTTCTAGTTTACCTAAATCAGCACAATCTTTGAGTGCAAACCAAAGAAGTTTCTTCATGGATATCAATAAAAACGTTAACTATAAAGAAGAAAAACTTTTGCCAGAAGAAACAATTGATAGAATTTTTGAAGATTTGACGACGAATCATCCGTTATTAGCTGATTTAGGTATTAAAAACGCTGGTTTGCGTTTGAAGTTCTTAAAATCTGAAACTTCTGGCGTAGCCGTTTGGGGTAAAATCTATGGTGAAATTAAAGGTCAATTAGATGCTGCGTTCAGTGAAGAAACAGCAATTCAAAATAAATTGACAGCGTTTGTTGTTTTACCAAAAGATTTAAATGATTTTGGTCCTGCGTGGATTGAAAGATTTGTTCGTGTTCAAATCGAAGAAGCATTTGCAGTGGCGCTTGAAACTGCGTTCTTAAAAGGTACTGGTAAAGACCAACCAATCGGCTTAAACCGTCAAGTACAAAAAGGTGTATCGGTAACTGAGGGTGCTTATCCAGAGAAAGAAGAACAAGGTACGCTTACATTTGCTAATCCGCGCGCTACGGTTAATGAATTGACGCAAGTGTTTAAATACCACTCAACTAACGAGAAAGGTAAATCAGTAGCGGTTAAAGGTAATGTAACAATGGTTGTTAATCCGTCCGATGCTTTTGAGGTTCAAGCACAGTATACACATTTAAATGCAAATGGCGTATATGTTACTGCTTTACCATTTAATTTGAATGTTATCGAGTCTACAGTCCAAGAAGCAGGTAAGGTTTTAACGTACGTTAAAGGTTTATATGATGGTTATTTAGCTGGTGGTATTAATGTTCAGAAATTTAAAGAAACACTTGCGTTAGATGATATGGATTTATACACTGCAAAACAATTTGCTTACGGCAAAGCGAAAGATAATAAAGTTGCTGCTGTTTGGAAATTAGATTTAAAAGGACATAAGCCAGCTTTAGAAGGTACCGAAGAAACACTATAAAATTTTATGAGGTGATAAAATGGTGAAATTTAAAGTTGTTAGAGCTTTTAAAGACATAGAGCACAATCAACACAAGTACAAAGTAGGGGAGTTGTATCCAGCTGAAGGGTATAACAATCCTCGTGTTGAATTGTTGACAAATCAAATCAAAAATAAGTACGACAAAGTTTATATCGTACCTTTAGATAAGCTGACAAAACAAGAATTATTAGAACTATGCGAATCATTACAAAAAAAAGCGTCTAGTTCAATGGTTAAAAGTGAAATCGTCGACTTATTGAATGGTGAAGACAATGACGATTGATGATTTGCTTGTCAAATTTAAATCACTTGAAAAGATTGACCATAATTCAGAGGATGAGTACTTAAAGCAGTTGTTAAAAATGTCGTACGAGCGTATAAAAAATCAGTGCGGAGTTTTTGAATTAGAGAATTTAATAGGTCAAGAATTGATACTTATACGCGCTAGATATGCTTATCAAGATTTATTAGAACACTTCAACGATAATTACAGACCTGAAATAATAGATTTTTCGTTATCTCTAATGGAGGTATCAGAAGATGAAGAAAGTGTTTAAAAAACCTAGAATTACAACTAAACGTTTAAATACTCGTGTTCATTTTTATAAGTATACTGAAAATAATGGTCCAGAAGCTGGAGAAAAAGAAGAAAAATTATTATATAGCTGTTGGGCGAGTATTGATGGTGTCTGGTTACGTGAATTAGAACAAGCTATCTCAAACGGAACCCAAAATGACATTAAATTGTATATTCGTGATCCGCAAGGTGATTATTTACCCAGTGAAGAACATTATCTTGAAATTGAATCAAGATATTTCAAAAATCGTTTGAATATAAAGCAAGTATCACCAGATTTGGATAATAAAGACTTTATTATGATTCGTGGAGGATATAGTTCATGAGTGTGAAAGTGATAGGTGATAAAGCATTAGAAAGAGAATTAGAAAAACGTTTTGGCATAAAAGAGATGGTAAAAGTTCAAGATAAGGCGTTAATAGCTGGTGCTAAGGTAATTGTTGAAGAAGTAAAAAAACAACTAAAGCCCTCAAAAGATACGGGAGCATTAATTAATGAGGTAAGTTTTAGTAAACCTGAATGGATAAACGGAAAACGTACAATTACTGTTCATTGGCGAGGTTCTAAAGACCGTTATAAAATCGTACATTTAATTGAATATGGACACGTTCAAAAAGGAACAGGTAAATTTATCAAACCTAAAGCTATGGGCGGTGTTAATAGAGCAATAAGACAAGGGCAAAATAAGTATTTTGAGACGCTAAAAAGGGAGTTGAAAAAATTGTGATTGATATTTTGTACAAAGTTCATGAAGTGATTAGTCAAGACAGAATTATTAGAGAGCACGTAAATATCAATAATATTAAGTTCAATAAATACCCTAATGTAAAAGATACTGATGTACCTTTTATTGTTATTGACGATATCGACGACCCAATACCTACAACTTATACTGACGGAGATGAGTGTGCATATAGTTATATTGTCCAAATAGATGTTTTTGTTAAGTACAATGATGAATATAATGCGAGAATCATAAGAAATAAGATATCTAATCGCATTCAAAAGTTATTATGGTCTGAACTAAAAATGGGAAATGTTTCAAATGGAAAACCGGAATATATAGAAGAATTTAAAACATATAGAAGCTCTCGCGTTTACGAGGGCATTTTTTATAAGGAGGAAAATTAAATGGCAGTAAAACATGCAAGTGCGCCAAAGGCGTATATTAACATTACTGGTTTAGGTTTCGCTAAATTAACGAAAGAAGGCGCGGAATTAAAATATAGTGATATTACAAAAACAAGAGGATTACAAAAAATTGGTGTTGAAACTGGAGGAGACTTGAAAACAGCATATGCTGATGGTGGTCCAATCGAATCAGGGAACACAGACGGAGAAGGTAAAATTTCGTTACAAATGCATGCTTTCCCTAAAGAGATTCGCAAAATAGTATTCAATGAAGAGTATGATGAAGACGGTGTTTATAAAGAAACTCAAGGTAAACAAAACAACTATGTAGCAATTTGGTTCAGACAAGAGCGTCGAGACGGCACATTTAGAACGGTTTTATTACCTAAAGTCATGTTTACAAATCCTAAAATCGATGGAGAAACGGCTGAGAAAGATTGGGATTTCTCAAGTGAAGAGGTTGAAGGTGAGGCACTTTTCCCTTTAGTTGATAATAAAAAGTCAGTACGTAAGTATATCTTTGATTCAGCTAACATGACAAATCATGATGGAGACGGTGAAAAAGGCGAAGAGGCTTTCTTAAAGAAAATTTTAGGCGAAGAATATACTGGAAACGTGACAGAGGGTAACGAAGAAACTTTGTAACAAAACCGGCTTCATCGGAAACTGCGGTAAAGTCGGTTAATATACCAGATAGCATTAAAACACTTAAAGTTGGCGACACATACGATTTAAATGTTGTAGTAGAGCCATCTAATCAAAGTAAGTTATTGAAATACACAACAGATCAAACGAATATTGTATCAATCAATAGTGATGGTCAAGTTACTGCGGAAGCACAAGGCATTGCTACGGTTAAAGCAACAGTTGGTAATATGAGTGACACTATAACAATAAATGTAGAAGCATAAGAGGGGGCAACCCCTCTATTTTATTTGAAAATAAGGAGAGTATTATAAAATGGCAAAATTAAAACGTAACATTATTCAATTAGTAGAAGACCCGAAAGCAAATGAAATTAAATTACAAACGTACTTAACACCACACTTCATTTCATTTGAAATTGTATACGAAGCAATGGATTTAATCGATGATATTGAGGACGAAAATAGCACGATGAAACCAAGAGAAATCGCTGACAGATTGATGGATATGGTTGTAAAAATTTACGATAACCAATTCACAGTTAAAGACCTAAAAGAACGTATGCATGCACCTGATGGAATGAATGCACTTCGTGAACAAGTGATTTTCATTACTCAAGGTCAGCAAACTGAGGAAACTAGAAATTTTATCCAGAACATGAAATAAAGCCTGAAGATTTAACATATAAAGCAATGTTGAAAAATATGGATACTCTCATGATGGACTTAATTGAAAATGGTAAAGACGCTAACGAAGTTTTAAAAATGCCATTTCATTATGTACTTTCCATATATCAAAATAAAAACAATGACATTTCTGAAGAAAAAGCAGAGGCTTTAATTGATGCGTTTTAACCTTAACCGTTTGGTTAGGGTTATTTTTTTGAACTTTTTTAGAAAGGAGGTAAAAAATGGGAGAAAGAATAAAAGGTTTATCTATAGGTTTGGATTTAGATGCAGCAAATTTAAATAGATCATTTGCAGAAATCAAACGAAACTTTAAAACTTTAAATTCTGACTTAAAATTAACCGGTAACAACTTCAAATATACCGAAAAATCAACTCATAGTTACAAACAAAGGATTAAAGAACTTGATGGAACTATCACAGGTTATAAGAAAAACGTTGATGATTTAGCCAAGCAATATGGCAAGGTATCTCAAGAACAGGGCGAAAACAGCGCGGAAGCTCAAAAATTACGACAAGAATATAACAAACAAGCAAATGAGCTGAATTTTTTAGAAAAAGAACTAGAAAAAACAACAACTGAGTTTGAAGAGTTCAAAAAAGCTCAAGTTGAAGCTCAAAGAATGGCAGAAAGTGGCTGGGGAAAAACCAGTAAAGTTTTTGAAAGTATGGGACCTAAATTAACAAAAATGGGTGATGGTTTAAAATCCATTGGTAAAGGTTTGATGATTGGTGTAACTGCACCTGTTTTAGGTATTGCAGCAGCATCAGGAAAAGCTTTTGCAGAAGTTGATAAAGGTTTAGATACAGTTACCCAAGCAACAGGAGCAACCGGCGGAGAGCTTAAGAAGTTGCAGAATTCATTTAAAGATGTTTATGGCAACTTTCCAGCAGACGCTGAGACTGTAGGCGGTGTTTTAGGGGAAGTTAACACAAGGTTAGGTTTCACTGGCAAAGAACTTGAGAGTGCCACAGAGTCATTCTTGAAATTTAGTCACATAACAGGTTCTGACGGCGTACAAGCCGTTCAATTAATTACGCGTGCAATGGGTGATGCAGGTATTGAAGCTGATGAGTATCAAAGTGTACTTGATATGGTAGCGAAAGCAGCACAGGCTAGCGGTATAAGTGTTGATACATTAGCTGATAGCATTACTAAATACGGTGCTCCAATGAGGGCTATGGGCTTTGAGATGAAAGAATCAATCGCTTTATTCTCTCAATGGGAGAAATCAGGTGTTAATACTGAAATAGCCTTCAGTGGTTTGAAAAAAGCTATATCCAATTGGGGTAAAGCGGGTAAAGACCCAAGAGAAGAATTTAAGAAGACATTAGCAGAAATTGAAAGGACACCGGATATAGCTAGCGCAACAAGTTTAGCGATTGAAGCATTTGGTGCAAAAGCAGGTCCTGATTTAGCAGATGCTATTAAAGGCGGTCGCTTTAGTTACCAAGAGTTCTTAAAAACTATCGAAGATTCGCAAGGAACGGTCAATCAGACATTTAAAGATTCTGAAAGTGGCTCCGAAAGATTTAAAGTAGCAATGAATAAACTTAAATTAGTAGGTGCTGATGTATGGGCTTCTATTGAAAGTGCGTTTGCTCCAGTCATGGAAGAATTAATCAAAAAGCTATCTGTAGCAGTTGATTGGTTTTCAAGTTTAAGTGATGGATCTAAAAGGTCGATTGTTATATTCGGTGGTATTGCTGCTGCAATTGGTCCTGTAGTTTTTGGATTAGGTGCATTCATAAGCACAATTGGCAACGCAGTAACTGTATTAGCTCCATTATTAGCTAGTATTGTAAAGGCTGGCGGATTGATTAGTTTTTTATCAACTAAAGTGCCTATTTTAGGAACAGTCTTCACAGCATTAACTGGTCCAATTGGTATCGTGTTAGGTGTACTGGCTGGTTTAGCAGTCGCATTTACAATAGCTTATAAGAAATCTGAAACATTCAGAAATTTTGTTAATGGTGCAATTAACAGTGTTAAACAAACGTTTAGTAATTTCATTCAATTTATCCAACCTTTCATTGATTCCGTTAAAAACGTCTTTAAACAAGCGGTTTCAGCAATCGTTGATTTCGCTAAAGATATTTGGAGTCAAATTAATGGATTCTTTAATGAAAACGGAATTTCTATTGTTCAAGCGCTTCAAAATATATGCAATTTTATCAAAGCTATATTTGAATTTATCTTAAATTTTGTAATTAAACCAATCATGTTTGCGATTTGGCAAGTGATGCAATTTATTTGGCCGGCGGTTAAAGCCTTGATTGTCAGTACTTGGGAGAATATAAAAGGAGTAATACAAGGTGCTTTAAATATCATACTTGGCTTTATTAAGTTCTTTTCAAGTTTATTCACTGGTAATTGGCGAGGTGTTTGGGACGGTATTGTGATGATACTAAAAGGCACTGTGCAGTTAATTTGGAATTTAATACAACTGTGGTTTGTAGGTAAGATTCTAGGTGTTGTTAGATACTTTGGTGGATTGCTTAAAGGTTTAATATCCGGTATCTGGGGTGTTATCAAAGGTATTTTCACAAAATCATTATCTGCAATTTGGAATGCAACGAAAAGTATTTTTGGTTTCTTATACAATAGTGTTAAATCTATTTTCACTAATATGAAAAACTGGTTATCTAGTACGTGGAATAATATCAAAAGCAATACCGTCGGCAAGGCTCATTCGTTATTTACGGGTGTAAGGTCTAAATTCACAAGTTTATGGAATGCGACGAAAGATATATTTACTAAATTAAGAAATTGGATGTCAAACATCTGGAACTCTATTAAAGATAACACGGTAGGTATAGCGGGTCGCTTATGGGATAGAGTGCGTAACATCTTTGGAAGCATGCGTGACGGTTTAAAATCTATCATTAGTAAAATTAAAGATCATATCGGTGGTATGGTAGACGCTGTTAAAAGAGGTCTTAATAAATTAATTGAAGGTTTAAACTGGGTCGGTGGTAAGTTGGGTATGGACAAAATACCGAAGTTACACACTGGTACTGAACATACACATACTACTACAAGATTAGTTAAGAACGGTAAGATTGCACGTGACACATTCGCTACAGTTGGGGATAAGGGACGCGGAAATGGTCCAAATGGTTTCAGAAATGAAATGATTGAATTCCCTAATGGTAAACGTGTAATCACACCAAATACAGATACTACGGCTTATTTACCTAAAGGCTCAAAAGTATACAACGGGGCACAAACTTATTCAATGTTAAACGGAACGCTTCCGAGATTTCATTTCGGTACTACTATGTGGAAAGATATTAAATCTAGTGCATCATCGGCATTTAACTGGACAAAAGATCAAATAGGTAAAGGTACCAAATGGCTTGGCGATAAAGTTGGCGATGTAATGGACTTTATTGATAATCCGGGTAAGCTTTTAAATTATGTGCTCAAAGCGTTTGGTGTTGACTTTAGCTCTCTAACTAAAGGTATGGGTATTGTTGGCGATATAACAAAAGCGTCTTGGAATAAGATTAAAAGTAAGGCGATTAATTGGATAAAAGAAGGATTAGAGAGCCAAGCGGGAGATGGTTCTGTGTTTGATAGTTTCAGAATACTACAACCTTATTCAGCACCGCCAAAACCTCCTAACCCCAATTATCCATTTAACGGAGGCGTTCATCATGGTGTTGACTATGATACGCCGACCGGTACCCCTATACGTACGCCAATGGGTGGACGTGTTAGAAGTTGGTATGACAACTATGGTGGCGGTAAAGCAATTACTGTTCAAAAAGGTCGAACATTTTTGTGGTTCATGCACTTATCTGAACAATTGCGTAGAACAGGTGAACAAATTAAAGCTGGTCAATTAATTGGTAAATCAGGTAATACAGGTTCTATGACTAATTACCGCCATTTACATTTCCAAGTCAATCAAGGCGGAGAGTCCAATAGGTATTCGACAGACCCTATTCCTTGGTTACGGAAAAACGACAAAACTGGTGGAAAGAATTCACCTGGAGGGAGTGGTTCTGAAAATGCGCGCAGAGCGATTAGAACAGCTCAAAATATACTTGGAGGTCAATACAAAGCTAGCTGGATTACACACGAAATGATGCGTGTAGCAAGACGTGAATCCAATTATACAGCTAATGCAGTTAATAATTGGGATAGCAACGCAAGAGCTGGTACACCTTCAAGAGGTATGTTCCAAATGATAGATCCTTCATTTAGAGCGTACGCAAAGTCGGGTTACAATAATCCTCTTAACCCAACTCATCAAGCTATATCGGCTATGAGATATATTGTGGGTAAATGGGTACCAAGAACGGGCTCATGGAGAGCTGCGTTCAAACGCGCTGGTGATTACGCATATGCTACTGGTGGCAAAGTCTACAACGGATTGTACCACTTAGGAGAAGAAGGATATCCAGAGTGGGTTATTCCTACTGATCCTGCACGTAAAAACGAAGCAATGAAGATGTTACATTATGCAGCAGCAGAAGTAAGAGGGAGAAAAGCGAGTAAAAATAAGCGTCCTAGTCAATTGTCTAGTGTAAATGGGTTTGATGACCCAAGCTTATTATTGAAAATGATTGAACAACAGCAACAACAAATAGCTTTATTACTGAAAATAGCGCAATCCAACGATGTGATTGCAGATAAAGATTATCAGCCGATTATTGACGAATACGCTTTTGATAAAAAGGTGAACGCGTCTATAGAAAAGCGAGAAAGGCAAGAATCAACAAAAGAAAAGTTTAGAAAAGGAGGAATTGCTATTCAATGATAGACACTATTAAAGTGAACAACAAAACAATTCCTTGGTTGTATGTCGAAAGAGGGTTTGAAATACCCTCTTTTAATTATGTTTTAAAAACTGAAAATGTAGATGGACGTTCGGGGTCTATATATAAAGGGCGTAGGCTTGAATCTTATAGTTTTGATATACCTTTGGTGGTACGTAATGACTATTTATCTCACAACGGCTTTAAAACACATGATGACGTCTTGAATGAATTAGTAAAGTTTTTTAACTACGAGGAACAAGTTAAATTACAATTCAAATCTAAAGATTGGTACTGGAACGCTTATTTTGAAGGACCAATAAAGCTGCACAAAGAATTTGCAATACCTGTTAAGTTCACTATCAAAGTAGTACTAACAGACCCTTACAAATATTCAGTAACAGGATATAAAAATACTGCGATTTCAGACCAAGTTTCAGTTGTAAATAGTGGGACTGCTGACACTCCTTTAATTGTTGAAGCCCGAGCAATTAAACCATCTAGTTACTTTATGATCACTAAAAATGATGAAGATTATTTTATGGTTGGTGATGATGAGGTAACCAAAGAAGTTAAGGATTACATGCCTCCTGTTTATCATAGTGAGTTTCGTGATTTCAAAGGTTGGACTAAGATGATTACTGAAGATATTCCAAGTAATGATTTAGGTGGTAAAGTCGGCGGTGACTTTGTGATATCCAATCTTGGCGAAGGATATAAAGCAACTAATTTTCCTGATGCAAAAGGTTGGGTTGGTGCTGGCACGAAACGAGGGCTCCCTAAAGCGATGACAGATTTTCAAATTACCTATAAATGTATTGTTGAACAAAAAGGTAAAGGTGCCGGAAGAACAGCACAACATATTTATGATAGTGATGGTAAGTTACTTGCTTCTATTGGTTATGAAAATAAATATCATGATAGAAAAATAGGACATATTGTTGTTACGTTGTATAACCAAAAAGGAGACCCCAAAAAGATATACGACTATCAGAATAAACCGATAATGTATAACTTGGACAGAATCGTTGTTTATATGCGGCTCAGAAGAGTAGGTAATAAATTTTCTATTAAAACTTGGAAATTTGATCACATTAAAGACCCAGATAGACGTAAACCTATTGATATGGATGAGAAAGAGTGGATAGATGGCGGTAAGTTTTATCAGCGTCCAGCTTCTATCATAGCTATCTATAGTGCGAAGTATAATGGTTATAAGTGGATGGAGATGAATGGATTAGGTTCATTCAATACGGAGATTCTACCAAAACCGAAAGGCGCAAGGGATGTCATTATACAAAAAGGTGATTTAGTGAAAATAGATATGCAAGCAAAAAGTGTTGTCATCAATGAGGAACCAATGTTGAGCGAGAAATCGTTTGGAAGTAATTATTTCAATGTTGATTCTGGGTACAGTGAATTAATCATACAACCTGAAAACGTCTTTGATACGACGGTTAAATGGCAAGATAGATATTTATAGAAAGGAGATGAGAGTGTGATACATGTTTTAGATTTTAACGACAAGATTATAGATTTCCTTTCTACTGATGACCCTTCCTTAGTTAGAGCGATTCATAAACGTAATGTTAATGACAATTCAGAAATGCTTGAACTGCTCATATCATCAGAAAGAGCTGAAAAGTTCCGTGAACGACATCGTGTTATTATAAGGGATTCAAACAAACAATGGCGTGAATTTATTATTAACTGGGTTCAAGATACGATGGACGGCTACACAGAGATAGAATGTATAGCGTCTTATCTTGCTGATATAACAACAGCTAAACCGTATGCACCAGGCAAATTTGAGAAAAAGACAACTTCAGAAGCATTGAAAGATGTGTTGAGCGATACAGGTTGGGAAGTTTCTGAACAAACCGAATACGATGGCTTACGTACTACGTCATGGACTTCTTATCAAACTAGATATGAAGTTTTAAAGCAATTATGTACAACCTATAAAATGGTATTGGATTTTTATATAGAGCTTAGTTCTAATACCGTCAAAGGTAGATATGTGGTACTCAAAAAGAAAAACAGCTTATTCAAAGGTAAAGAAATTGAGTATGGTAAAGATTTGGTTGGGTTAACTAGGAAGATTGATATGTCAGAAATCAAAACAGCATTAATTGCTGTGGGACCCGAAAATGACAAAGGAAAGCGTTTAGAGTTAGTTGTGACTGATGACGAAGCACAAAGTCAATTCAACTTACCTACCCGTTATATTTGGGGAATATACGAACCTCAATCAGATGATCAAAATATGAATGAAACACGGTTGCGTTCTTTAGCCAAAACAGAGTTAAATAAACGTAAGTCGGCAGTTATGTCATATGAGATTACTTCTACTGATTTGGAAGTTACGTATCCGCACGAGATTATATCAATTGGTGATACAGTCAGAGTAAAACATAGAGATTTTAACCCGCCATTGTATGTAGAGGCAGAAGTTATTGCCGAAGAATATAACATAATTTCAGAAAATAGCACATATACATTCGGTCAACCTAAAGAGTTCAAAGAATCAGAATTACGAGAAGAGTTTAACAAGCGATTGAACATAATACATCAAAAGTTAAACGATAATATTAGCAATATCAACACTATAGTTAAAGATGTTGTAGATGGTGAATTAGAATACTTTGAACACAAAATACACAAAAGTGATACACCGCCAGAAAATCCAGTCAATGATATGCTTTGGTATGATACAAGTAACCCTGATGTTGCTGTCTTGCGTAGATATTGGAATGGTCGATGGATTGAAGCAACACCAAATGATGTTGAAAAATTAGGTGGTATAACAAGAGAGAAAGCGCTATTCAGTGAATTAAACAATATTTTTATTAATTTATCTATACAACACGCTAGTCTTTTGTCAGAAGCTACAGAATTACTGAATAGCGAGTACTTAGTAGATAATGATTTGAAAGAGGACTTACAAGCAAGTTTAGACGCTGTGATTGATGTTTATAATCAAATTAAAAATAATTTAGAATCTATGACACCCGAAACTGCAACGATTGGTCGGTTGGTAGATACACAAGCTTTATTTCTTGAGTATAGAAAGAAATTACAAGATGTTTATACAGATGTAGAAGATGTCAAAATGGCCATTTCAGATAGATTTAAATTATTACAGTCACAATACACTGATGAAAAATATAAAGAAGCGTTGGAAATAATAGCAACAAAATTTGGTTTAACGGTGAATGAAGATTTGCAGTTAGTCGGAGAACCTAATGTTGTTAAATCAGCTATTGAAGCAGCTAGAGAATCCACAAAAGAACAATTACGTGACTATGTAAAAACATCGGACTATAAAACAGACAAAGACGGTATTGTTGAACGTTTAGATACTGCTGAAGCTGAGAGAACGACTTTAAAAGGTGAAATCAAAGATAAAGTTACGTTAAACGAATATCGAAACGGATTGGAAGAACAAAAACAATATACTGATGACCAGTTAAGTGATTTGTCCAATAATCCTGAGATTAAAGCAAGTATTGAACAAGCAAATCAAGAAGCGCAAGAAGCTTTAAAATCATACATTGATGCTCAAGATGATCTTAAAGAGAAGGAATCGCAAGCGTATGCTGATGGTAAAATTTCGGAAGAAGAGCAACGCGCTATACAAGATGCTCAAGCTAAACTTGAAGAGGCAAAACAAAACGCAGAACTAAAGGCTAGAAACGCTGAAAAGAAAGCTAATGCTTATACAGACAACAAGGTCAAAGAAAGCACAGATGCACAGAGGAAAACACTGACTCGCTATGGTTCTCAAATTATACAAAATGGTAAGGAAATCAAATTAAGAACTACTAAAGAAGAGTTTAATGCAACCAATCGTACACTTTCAAATATATTAAACGAGATTGTTCAAAATGTTACAGATGGAACAACAATCAGATATGATGATAACGGAGTGGCTCAAGCTTTGAATGTGGGGCCACGTGGTATTAGATTAAATGCTGATAAAATTGATATTAACGGTAATAGAGAAATAAACCTTCTTATCCAAAATATGCGAGATAAAGTAGATAAAACCGATATTGTCAACAGCCTTAATTTATCAAGAGAGGGTCTTGATATCAATGTTAATAGAATTGGAATTAAAGGCGGTGACAATAACAGATATGTTCAAATACAGAATGATTCTATTGAACTAGGTGGTATTGTGCAACGTACTTGGAGAGGGAAACGTTCAACAGACGATATTTTTACGCGACTGAAAGACGGTCACCTGAGATTTAGAAATAACACCGCTGGCGGTTCACTTTATATGTCACATTTTGGTATTTCGACTTATATTGATGGTGAAGGTGAAGACGGTGGTTCATCTGGTACGATTCAATGGTGGGATAAAACTTACAGTGATAGTGGCATGAATGGTATAACAATCAATTCCTATGGTGGTGTCGTTGCACTAACGTCAGATAATAATCGGGTTGTTCTGGAGTCTTACGCTTCATCGAATATCAAAAGCAAACAGGCACCGGTGTATTTATATCCAAACACAGACAAAGTGCCTGGATTAAACCGATTTGCATTCACGCTGTCTAATGCAGATAATGCTTATTCGAGTGACGGTTATATTATGTTTGGTTCTGATGAGAACTATGATTACGGTGCGGGTATCAGGTTTTCTAAAGAAAGAAATAAAGGTCTTGTTCAAATTGTTAATGGACGATATGCAACAGGTGGAGATACAACAATCGAAGCAGGGTATGGCAAATTTAATATGCTGAAACGACGTGATGGTAATAGGTATATTCATATACAGAGTACAGACCTACTGTCTGTAGGTTCAGATGATGCAGGAGATAGGATAGCTTCTAACTCAATTTATAGACGTACTTATTCGGCCACAGCTAATTTGCATATTACTTCTGCTGGCACAATTGGGCGTTCGACATCAGCGCGTAAATACAAGTTATCTATCGAAAATCAATATAACGATAGAGATGAACAACTGGAACATTCAAAAGCTATTCTTAACTTACCTATTAGAACGTGGTTTGATAAAGCTGAGTCTGAAATTTTAGCTAGAGAGCTGAGAGAAGATAGAAAATTATCGGAAGACACCTATAAACTTGATAGATACGTAGGTTTGATTGCTGAAGAGGTGGAGAATTTAGGATTAAAAGAGTTTGTCACGTATGATGACAAAGGAGAAATTGAAGGTATAGCGTATGATCGTCTATGGATTCATCTTATCCCTGTTATCAAAGAACAACAACTAAGAATCAAGAAATTGGAGGAGTCAAAGAATGAAGGATAACAAACAAGGATTACAAGCTAATCCTGAATATACAATTCATTATTTATCACAGGAAATTATGAGGTTAACACAAGAAAACGCGATGTTAAAAGCGTATATACAAGAAAATAAAGAAAATCAACAATGTGCTGAGGAAGAGTAATCCTTAGCACTATTTTTATACAAAAATTTAAGGAGGTCATTTAATTATGGCAAAAGAAATTATCAACAATACAGAAAGGTTTATTTTAGTACAAATCGACAAAGAAGGTACAGAACGTGTAGTATATCAAGATTTCACAGGAAGTTTTACAACGTCCGATTCAGCAAGTTATGCACAAGATTTTAAATCTGAGGAAAACGCTAAAAAGATTGCTGAAACTTTAAATCTTTTATATCAATTAACAGGCAATCAAAACGGTGTGAAAGTTGTGAAAGAAGTTGTGGATAGAACTGACTTGTCATCTGATAAATCAGTTGATAGCGAAACAATGTAACTATACTAAGTTATGAGCATTACGCTCATAGCTTTCTTAGAAAGTAGGTGTAGTTTTGGATGATATTCAGAAAATAAAAAAAGAGCTTTCTGAATTAGTTGAACGTGTTGATGATGTTGAAATACTAGCAAATGAAACAGCTGATCATGTGCTTGAACTTAGAGAGGAACATAAGCAACATCATAATGAACTAAGAGAATCTCATAAAGAACTTAAAGATAAGCAAGATAAAGTTGTAGATGAGAATTTAGAGCAAACAAAGATATTAAACAGAATTGAAGAAAGATATCAAACGCAAGTAGATGTTGCGCAAAAAAATGAAGAAAAGACACTCGCCCAAAATAAATGGCTCGTAGGTGCCATATGGGCGCTTGTAACAATTGTTATGATTGCAGTCATTACTGCATCAATTACTGCGTTATTACCTTAAGGGAGGTGGACATAATGAGTTGGGCAAGATGGTTATCATGTTATTTGTATGGTCGTAAATGTAAATAATGTTTTTGGTCAGTGCATCGGCACTGGCTTTTTATTTTGATTGAAAAGAGGTACGTACATGGTATTACACAGCTCAAAAGACAGGAAGCATACTGCAAGTGAAGTTGGGAAGTGTTGTCAATACCAAGTAAGTAAGATATCTGAAATGTATAATAGAGTAAAAATGAAATCTTTTTATTATATTATAGACAAGTATAAAAAAGGTATAGTAATATATGTATGTATAAGTAAATAATGATCATTCCATAATTATTGTATATAACTAATAATTACTTAAACAAAAATAATCTATTATACAAATATTTCGGATAATAACAAGTTTATATGGAATTATGCTTTAGAGGTGAGTAAAATAAAAAAAACAACATTTATACTACTTTCATTTATTGCCCTAACGTTGATAACAAGTCCATTTGTAAATTGTAGCGAGAAAAGCGAAGAAATAAATGGAAAAGATTTGCAAAAAAAGTCTGAATTGCAGGGAACTGCTTTAAGCAATCTTAGACAAACCTATTATCATAATGGAAGTGCTATAATTGAAAATAAAGAGAGTAATGATCAATTTTTAAAGAACACTATATTGTTTAATGATTTTTTTACAGGTCATCAATGGTATAATGATTTATTAGTAGACCTTGGTTCAAAAGACACCGCCAATATATACAAAGGGAAAAAAGTGGATTTATATGGTGTTTATTATGGTTATCAATGTACTGGGGGTACACCATTCAAAACAGCTTGTATGTATGGCGGTGTAACGTTACATGATAATAATCAATTGGAGGAAGAAAAGAAAGTACCGATTAACTTATGGATAGATGGTAAACAAAATACAGTACCTTTGGGAACGGTTAAAACTAATAAAAAAGAAGTAACTGTTCAGGAGCTAGACCTTCAGTCAAGACATTATTTACATGAAACATATAATTTATATAACACAGATGCATTTAATGGAAAAATACAAAGAGGATTAATTGAGTTTCACCCTTCTTCTGGTGATTCGGTTGGTTATGATTTATTTGGTGCTCAAGGACAATATCCAGATACACAGTTGAGGATATATAGAGATAATAAAACGATTAAGTCTAAAAATATGCATATTGATATATATTTATATACAACTTGAGTGAAATTTTGGCTGAAAAAATTTAAAATCTATAAAAAGTACCATAAGTTATTTTATTACTATACTTAAAACATTCACTTTTTTACTGCTGTTTGTAAGTTTTATAAAAAATTTCTATAGATAGTTTTGAACAAAGCGAGAATAATCTGAAAGTATACAAGCAGTAAAAAAAGTATATGTGCTATAATATGCTTTGAGCAAGTTGGATAGATGGTGGCTATCTGAGTATAAGGAGGTGGTGCCTATGGTGGCATTACTGAAATCTTTAGAAAGGAGACGCCTAATGATTACAATTAGTACCATGTTGCAGTTTGGTTTATTCCTTATTGCATTGATAGGTCTAGTAATCAAGCTTATTGAATTAAGCAATAAAAAATAACCATCGCTAACTTTGGCTGGTTTCGATGGTTAAATGGTTATTAATTTAATCTTTAATCTAAAATAGCCACCGTCTTTTTAACGGGCTCACTAGGGTAACATGTTTGCGCATGTTGCCCTTTTTCTATATATAAATTAACACACCATAATATAAATATCAAATAGACGGCTTATTGGTCGTCTTTTTATTTTGGATAAAAGGAGATAAGAATATGATTAATTGGAAAATTAGAATGAAACAAAAATCATTTTGGGTAGCGATATTGTCAGCTATCTTTTTATTTGCTCAAAACATCGCCAAAGCTATTGGGTATGATATTCAAGTTTATACAGAGCAATTAACAGACGGTTTAAACGCTATATTAGGATTTTTAGTATTAACTGGTGTGATTCAAGACCCGACTACTAAAGGTATAGGTGATAGCCACCAAGCTTTAGAATATGAAGAACCAAGAAGAAAATACTAGGAGGTAAAATAATGAAAACATACAGTGAAGCAAGAGCAAGGTTACGTTGGTATCAAGGTAGATATATTGATTTTGACGGTTGGTATGGTTACCAATGTGCAGATTTAGCAGTTGATTACATTTATTGGTTGTTAGAAATTAGAATGTGGGGAAATGCAAAAGATGCAATCAATAACGATTTTAAAAACATGGCAACAGTATATGAAAACACACCATCGTTTGTTCCACAAATAGGTGATGTGGCTGTATTTACCAAAGGAATATATAAACAATACGGTCATATTGGTTTAGTGTTTAATGGTGGTAATACAAATCAATTTTTAATTTTGGAACAGAACTATGACGGTAACGCAAATACGCCTGCAAAGTTACGTTGGGATAATTATTACGGCTGTACTCACTTTATTAGACCTAAGTATAAAAGTGAGGGCTTAATGAATAAGATCACAAATAAAGTTAAACCACCTGCTCAAAAAGCAGTCGGTAAATCTGCAAGTAAAATAACAGTTGGAAGTAAAGCGCCTTATAACCTTAAATGGTCAAAAGGTGCTTATTTTAATGCGAAAATCGACGGCTTAGGTGCTACTTCAGCCACTAGATACGGTGATAATCGTACTAACTATAGATTCGATGTTGGACAGGCTGTATACGCGCCTGGAACATTAATATATGTGTTTGAAATTATAGATGGTTGGTGTCGCATTTATTGGAACAATCATAATGAGTGGATATGGCATGAGAGATTGATTGTGAAAGAAGTGTTTTAATTCTTAGGTTAAAATGTTAAATATTTGTTAATTATTTTTTAATGTAAGTTTAGTTTCTTTTAATATTTTATTGATTTTTAATATTTTCTCAATATAAAATGAAGTTGTTGATATTTATCATCTTAAATAAGGGTGTTAGCTATAAAAAGAGATAAATAAAAACAAATATATTATATTTGGAGGAAGCGCCATGCTCAAAAGAAGTTTATTATTTTTAACTGTTTTATTGTTATTATTCTCATTTTCTTCAATTACTAATGAGGTAAGTGCATCAAGTTCATTCGACAAAGGAAAATATAAAAAAGGCGATGACGCGAGTTATTTTGAACCAACAGGCCCGTATTTGATGGTAAATGTGACTGGAGTTGATGGTAAAGGAAATGAATTGCTATCCCCTCATTATGTCGAGTTTCCTATTAAACCTGGGACTACACTTACAAAAGAAAAAATTGAATACTATGTCGAATGGGCATTAGATGCGACAGCATATAAAGAGTTTAGAGTAGTTGAATTAGATCCAAGCGCAAAGATCGAAGTCACTTATTATGATAAGAATAAGAAAAAAGAAGAAACGAAGTCTTTCCCTATAACAGAAAAAGGTTTTGTTGTCCCAGATTTATCAGAGCATATTAAAAACCCTGGATTCAACTTAATTACAAAGGTTGTTATAGAAAAGAAATAAAACAAAATAGTTGTTTATTATAGAAAGCAATGTCTTGATTGAATATGTGTAGTGAAAATTATCTTTCATCAAATTCTCATTCATGCACGAATGGTTCTTCCCCACCTAATCAGATATTAGGTGACTTATGGGGAGAAATCAGTTAGGATGAAAAAGTGGATAATCCTTTTTTAGGCAGGTACTTCGGTACTTGTCTATTTTTTTATGTTATAATCTTTCTAGACGTATTCAAAGGACGTCTTTTTAGATTGTATGTTATAGCTAGCTTTCGGGCTAGTTTTTTGCTATGATGTGTTACACATGCATCAACTATTTACATCTATCCTTGTTCACCCAAGCATGTCACTGGGTGTTTTTTTCTTATGATAGAGAGCATGGTTTTCATACTACTCCCCCGTAGTATATATGACTTTAGCATTCCCGTATAATAGTTTACGGGGTGCTTTTTATGTTATAATTAAGTGTATATAGTAGGAGTGAACTATATAGCCTGTTAAGTGGCCTAGTAACCTAACACTTATCCTGCAATTGATATCCTTTTTGCCCTTCACTCGATACATATATCTCAACAACATAGAAATATTACAGTCGCTACACCGCATCTTAAATGGTGTGGTTATTTTTATTGGAAGTGTGTATCAGGTATCAGTAATGTTAAAACACCAGCTAAAAATGAAAAGAATTCACCAGTGCCAGCAGGTTATACACTCGATAAAAACAATGTACCGTATAAAAAAGAGACTGGTTATTACACAGTTGCCAATGTTAAAGGTAATAACGTGAGGGATGGCTATTCAACTAATTCAAGAATTACAGGTGTATTACCCAATAACGCAACGATCAAATATGACGGCGCATATTGCATTAATGGCTATAGATGGATTACTTATATTGCTAATAATGGACAACGTTGTTATATAGCGACAGGAGAGGTAGACAAGGCAGGTAATAGAATAAGCAGTTTTGGTAATTTTAGCGCACTTTGAAAAAAAGTGTGTAAAGTTTCATATGAAGTTAATTAATTTATTATAGAATAGTTTGAAATTATGCTATAATCATTTTAGACACAGCAATGTGTTCAAATTTTCATCTATTCATAAGCTAGCCTTCGGGCTAGTTTTTTTGTGCTATATATTTGTTTTAATTAAATAAAATTAGATAATGCAATAGTAGCCATTTTATGTTAATATTACCTTGGGCGTTTTCAAGGAGCGCCTTTCATTTTTTATGTATTGCTCCCCTTCGGGCTAGTATATTAAATTTATTTTTGCGCTTTCCAAATCAATGTATATGTGTTATATTGTTTATGGGAAGTAGGTAAGCATTTCGGTGCTTACCTTTTTTTGTTTTTCTATAAATACAATAAGGTATGTCAATTTGATAATTTATTAATTTTCATTTAATAAGAAGATCTATATAGTTAATGAATAATTAATGTACTTTTTTTTAGTTAGTCATTAAAATAAATTAGTACTAATTACTAAGGAGAATAAAAAATGAAAATTAGAAAATCTATACTTGCGGGAACTTTAGCAATCGTTTTAGCATCACCACTAGTAACTAATCTAGATAAAAATGAGGCACAAGCTAGCACAAGCTTGCCAACATCGAATGAATATCAAAACGAAAAGTTAGCTAATGAATTAAAATCGTTATTAGATGAACTAAATGTTAATGAATTAGCTACTGGAAGTTTAAACACTTATTATAAGCGAACTATAAAAATTTCAGGTCAAAAAGCAATGTATGCTCTTAAGTCAAAAGACTTTAAGAAAATGTCAGAAGCAAAATATCAACTTCAAAAGATTTATAATGAAATTGACGAAGCACTAAAAAGTAAATATTAAAAAAACCACCCGTAAAAGGGTGGTTTTAATTTTCTAGATAATATAAAAGTGTTCATAAATAAAACAGTATAGGTAAACAATAAAGTATTGAAAAAAGTAAGTTTAATATGAAAATTGTTAAATGAACGACATCTTTTGTTTTTATAAATATCAAGAAAATAATCAAACTCAAAATAAATAACGTAACTGTAGTCATAGGCGTCCATACATAATCAGCATTAGTCATTAAGAATGGTGCGGCCATTATGAAAAAATTTATAATGCAGATGAAATAGACAATTAGACTATAAATTAGGTAAATAACAATACACACCCTTCATAAATAAATAATTTAAATCCTATATATTTTAACAAAAGTAAAACACAGAAGTGTAGAAAATAAAAAATATTGGTAAATAAAATCAATAAGTTTAACCAATATGTTGCTCGCTTCATACCGTATATTGCAACAAAAATTCCGATCAAGAAAAATATAGCCCCTATGATAAAACAGAAATCCGATGCTGAATTATTAAAAAATGAGGTGTTTAGAGTTAGAAAATGAGTTAATGAGTTGACTATAACTAATAAGATATTAATTATATTTGTATGGTTCTTCACATGATACCTCCAAGTAAAAAAATCTAATTAATAAAGTGAATGCTTGATGAACAAGCAGTTATTCCAAACAGAATCAATAAGAAAAGTAGAATCAACATGCTAATGCCCCATAAACAACCCTTTTCACTTTCACTATTATTAATTTCTTGACTTCTTTTAAAGATATTATTACTTTTACATTCTTTAGTTGTTTTAAATTTCACGTTTTTATTACTTCCTTTTGTTTAAAAGTTTACAATGAATTTTTGATTATAATAATATATTCAAAATAGTACTATCTAGTTTGATATGTCAAGCAATATTATTATAAAATTGGAATTCTGAGTTGTCTACTCTAATTTATTATATTTACCTATAAAAATACACCTCAAAAAATAGATTTTTCAGTCTAGCTTTTGGGGTGTACATTCCACACAAACATGTGATTATTTTGATGTTTCTATTAAACTTGTAATTTTAAATTTAAAGTCCCTAAAAAGTCCCTAAAATTTTATTTTATATGAGGTATTATTGATAATGATAAAGTTATAAACCTTGATATTATGCTGTTTTACTTTTTGAATGATAAGTAATTTTATGTTAAAAGTCTCCAGTTTGGATACAAAACGGTCGATAACATATAAACGTTATGACTAACTAACTTCAAATCAGTATCATCTTTCTTAGATTCGGCTTTGGCACTATTGTCAGTAAGTGCACCAACTAATAATAAATTTGCTAATGCAAGTGTTGCAACTTTTTTTAGTGAATTGGATTTTGTTTTTTTCACCATCATTATCACTCCTTTTATATAGCTTACAACAAAATAGATGCAAAATTGATTAACTAAATTTAAATTAATTATTAAATCGAATTTATATTTTTAAGTAAATGTTTTTTGAGTATAAAGATGCTGTAAATATAATTGACAAATGTAATCGGAATTAAGAAATGAAGATTGTTATGACATTTAAGTTTGAAACTTGGTATAAACAAAATCAAACAACATTTTAGGTATTGTAAATTAGTTAGTTAATCAAAATTAAAAGAACTTTTAACAGTGTTAAAAAATTATTGTTAAAGATAATTTATTATTAATATTCAGTTAATTCAAAAAATAGAGAAAGTCTGGCTATAATAAAGTTGCAATCACGAATTACATAAAAAAGGAGAGATAATTTATGAAATTTAAGTCATTGATTACAACAACATTAGCATTAGGCGTTATAGCATCAACAGGAGCAAACTTTAATACTAACGAAGCATCTGCCGCAGCTAAGCCATTAGATAAATCATCAAGTACATTACACCATGGACATTCTAACATCCAGATTCCATATACAATTACTGTGAACGGCACAAGCCAAAACATTTTATCAAGCTTAACATTTAATAAGAATCAAAATATTAGTTATAAAGATATAGAGAATAAAGTTAAATCAGTTTTATACTTTAATAGAGGTATTAGTGATATCGATTTAAGACTTTCAAAGCAAGCGGAATATACGGTTCATTTTAAAAATGGAACAAAAAGAGTTATCGATTTGAAATCAGGTATCTACACAGCTGACTTAATCAATACAAGTGACATTAAAGCTATCAGTGTTAACGTAGATACTAAAAAGCAACCTAAAGATAAAGCTAAAGCAAATGTTCAAGTGCCATATACAATCACAGTGAACGGCACAAGCCAAAACATTTTATCAAAACTAACATTTAATAAAAATCAAAATATTAGTTACAAAGATTTAGAGGGTAAAGTTAAATCAGTTTTAGAATCAAATAGAGGTATTACTGATGTTGATTTAAGACTTTCGAAGCAAGCGAAATATACAGTTAATTTTAAAAATGGAACGAAGAAAGTTATAGATTTGAAATCAGGTATTTACACAGCGAATTTAATCAATTCAAGTGATATTAAAAGTATCAATATTAACGTAGATACAAAAAAACATATCGAAAATAAAGCTAAAAGAAACTATCAAGTTCCATATTCAATTAATCTAAATGGTACATCTACAAACATTTTATCGAATCTTTCATTTTCAAATAAACCTTGGACAAATTACAAAAATTTAACTAGTCAAATAAAATCAGTACTGAAGCATGATAGAGGTATTAGTGAACAAGATTTAAAATATGCTAAGAAAGCTTATTATACTGTTTATTTTAAAAATGGTGGTAAAAGAATCTTACAGTTAAATTCAAAAAATTACACAGCAAACTTAGTTCATGCGAAAGATGTTAAGAGAATTGAAATTACTGTTAAAACAGGAACTAAAGCGAAAGCAGACAGATATGTACCATACACAATTGCAGTAAATGGCACATCAACACCAATTTTATCAAAACTAAAAATTTCGAATAAACAATTAATTAGTTACAAATATTTAAACGACAAAGTGAAATCTGTATTAAAAAGTGAAAGAGGTATCAGTGATCTTGACTTAAAATTTGCGAAACAAGCAAAATATACAGTATATTTCAAAAATGGAAAGAAACAAGTAGTGAATTTAAAATCAGACATCTTTACACCTAATTTATTTAGTGCCAAAGATATTAAAAAGATAGATATTGATGTAAAACAATACACTAAATCAAAAAAAAAATAAATAAATCTAATAATGTGAAATTCCCAGTAACAATAAATAAATTTGAAAACATAGTTTCAAATGAATTTGTGTTCTATAATGCAAGCAAAATTACAATTAATGATTTAAGTATAAAACTTAAATCAGCAATTGCAAATGATCAAGGGATAACTAAACATGACATAGAACTTGCTGAACGCGCAGTGTATAAAGTGTATTTTAAAAATGGTTCGTCAAAATATGTAGACTTAAAAACTGAGTATAAAGATGAAAGAGTATTTAAAGCAACTGACATTAAAAAGGTAGATATTGAACTTAAATTCTAATCTTTAATTTTATAATAAGGCATCTCACAATCGTGGGGTGCCTTTTACATTTGTAGAGATGTGATGCTTGAATGTTTGAAGTGATTTGCCAAAAGTTATATAAATTGGTTCTATAATAAATCGGACTGATAGAAAAAGTTTTTTACTTTTCATCTGTCCGATTTTTTGATTTTGTTAGGAGAGATGTATAAAACTAATTAGGTATAGTGTTTGACAAGTTGCTGAATAAAATATATCTTATGATACTTTGAAAGAAGGAATAATTTTAAAAATAAAAAACCAATAATCCGAGTCATACTCATCAGATTATTGGTTGAAATTAATTATCTTAAGTCATCAATCGCTTTAGCAATTGAATCAAATACATGTGGGATATCTTCTTTTTCTACACAGCTAAACGCAATACGAATATCTGTTGCATTAAGTGCAATAACACCAATTGAATATTTTTCAATTAAATGTTTACGAAGTTCTTCAGGGTCAACATCATGAACTTTTATTGCCATAAAGTATCCAGAGTTAAAGTCATAGGCTTGCCAATGTGAATGATATTGATCAGCATAGACAACTTCCTTAGTGACTTCATAGCGTTCTTTTAATGTTTGAATATTTTGTTCGATTTCTTTATCGAATTGTTTATTATTTTTTAATACATGCTTAACAGCGCTTTGTGTTGGAAGAGGTCCACTAGAAATGTTACTTCGTATAAGACCTTTTACTTTGGCTTCTAATACTTCTTTAGTTGTTTGATCAGACGTTCCAAATGTCATAAACCCAACACGGAATCCCCATGCGAAAAATTCTTTTGTTGCACCATCTAAACGAACAGGTAATATTGCATTTGAATTTAAATTAGATAATGCAGTAAATAATGATTGAGTATACACATCTTCATAGAATAAACCATAGTATGCGTCATCCACAACAGCTATAACTTTTGTACCTTTATCAGCTAATGCTTTAATTGCATCGACGATGGTAGTCACTTCTTTATGCGTAGGTGTGTAACCTGTCGGATTATTAGGATAATTTAAAATCATAATGACTTTATCTTTATTGTATGATTGTAAAGCTTCTACAAGTGAATCAGTAGTATAATGCCCGTCTTTATCAAAGATAGGATATGTTTGAAGGTTTGCACCATTTCTCGTATTGAAAACAAGTTTGTAATTACCCCAATTATGATCTGGTAACAAGATAGTGTCACCTTGATTTACAAATAAATCGCCAACTAAAGATAAACCATGTGTTAATGCATTCGTAACAATTGGTAGTGACATGTTGTCGATTGATAGCTCTGGATTGTCACGCAACATTTTTTGTTGCCATAAATCACGTAATTCTTCGATGCCTTGTGGTGGCGCATAAGGGAATATTTCATCTGGAGTTAAATCATTAAACATTGCATCTAAAGATGATGCAAACATTTTTCCGTCTTTGTTTGTCGCCATACCTATAGTTGCATTATATGTTGTACTCTTTGCTTCAGCAGATTGAGATAAAATGCCTTTTGGATAAAACATATTTTGACCTAAGTCAGATAACATTGCAAAGGCAGTTGCATTTGACTGTTGAAGTTGTTCATTTAAGCTTTGGGCTAAAGGATTCATTATTGCTTAACCTCTCTTTAAAAAAATTGTATGCCTATATATTATCTTCAATTATACCAAAGATAAAGTGTTGTTGGTGAATTAACGAATAATATGTAAAATCCGCTGCCAAAATACGAACATATGTTCTGTTTTTATGTTAGAATAGGTGTAGGTCATCCTTCAGTATGATACTTTAGTCGAACGGAGGTGTAGTGTAATGATGTGGTGGCAAGAAGGGATGATGACACTTATTACAGGTGGCTTACTAATTATTTTTCGACTTTGGTTAGAACTGAAATGGAAAAATAAAAAATGATCCTACACACATAAATAACCCCAAGTCTGCTGGTACCAGACTTGGGGTTGTGTAGTATAATTCTGTGGATACACTTAAATAATATCATTGAACACAATATATCGCAATCAATAATCATTTTGATTGAATGGTTTTGTTGCGCTATTTTAGTTGAAAGTGATTAGTACCTTGAACTTTTGAAATTCAATAACTTATTAAAAAAATTTATATTTGTTATAATGTCGATGTTGAGGTGAAATAAATTGAAACATCTAACAAAAATATTTGTAGTACTTGCAATTATTTTATTTATTATTGGTTATTATTTACAAGCAACTAATCATGAAAGCCAAGGTATAAAATTATTATTAGCAGCGATTATGTTTATGATTTGTGCTTTTATAAGTAGAAGTAATGATCGACGTAAAAATAGTAAATAGAATTGACTGTTTAAAACGATTGTTTATGTTGACGCTACGGTTGTCACGTAGAGATTAAAGACATTCGTTTTAGCAGTCTTTTTTATTGAAGTAGACAATGCAAGATTAAATGGTAGTGTCATTTCATTTTATTCAACTGCTAGTAATACAATACTCAGTGTTATTTCTGAAGACTGGTTGATAATGAGACATGCATATTTACAAAACTGTGTATATTGTGTATATTGTATATATACAGAAAGTGATAGGGGGACGTTGATGAAAATAATTTTAAAAAACAATAGTGATTTTCCGATTTATGAACAGATTAAGCAACAAGTAAAACAAAATATTTTAAAGGGACATGTTGCTCCTGGAGAGCATTTGCCGTCAATGAGAGAACTTGCCAAAGATCTTCAAGTAAGTTTGATTACTACCAAACGTGCTTATGAAGATTTAGAGAAAGACGGTTTTGTTACAACAATTAGAGGAAAAGGGACCTTTGTTAAGGAGCAAGATAGTTCTATTTTAAAAGAGAAACAATTTTTTACCATTGAAAATTTGGTTAAAGAATTGGTTAATGAAGCGCAAGCCATCGAAATGTCACTTGAGGAACTTCAAGATATTTTAACGTTCATTTATGAGGAGGAATCATCATGAATGCCATAGAATTAAGTAATGTTAATTATTCAAGTGATCAGTTTAATTTAAAGAATATCTCTTTCAAAGTTCCTCAAGGATTCGTCACTGGTTTTATTGGTAGAAATGGCGCTGGTAAAACCACAATAATAAGGTTAATTATGGATTTGTATCAACCACAAACTGGTGTTATTAGAGTATTAGAAGAGGATATGGCTCTCAATCCGATAGAGTTAAAGAATAGAATTGGGTTTGTTTACTCTGAAAATTATTTTAATGAGAGATGGACTACGAAGCAACTTGAAAAAATGATTGCCCCTTTTTATCGTAAATGGGACCATCAAGTATTTGAATTTTATCTTGAAAAGTTCGATTTACCAATCAATAAATCAATAAAAACATTTTCGACTGGGATGAAAATGAAATTATCACTAGCAGTTGCATTTTCACATCATGCTGAATTGTATATTTTTGATGAGCCTACTTCAGGTCTTGATCCCTTAGCTAGAAATGAGCTATTGGAGATAATTCAGCAAGAATTAATTGATGAAAATAAAACAATATTCATGTCGACACACATTATCTCAGATTTAGAAAAAATAGCTGATTATATCATTCACTTAAGTGACGGTGAAGTTATCTTAAATGGTTCAAAAGAACAACTGTTACAAAGATATCAAGTTGTGAGTGGTGCTATTGAGGACCTTGATGATGAATTAGCATCTCTACTTATTTATGAAGAACATAAGCGTACGGGATTTATAGGATTAACAGAACATGCGCAAGTATTTAAAGAAATTTTAGGTCATAAAGTGAATATCATTACACCTTCTATTGAGAACTTAATGGTTTATCTTGAAAAGAGAAAACCTAAATATCATGAAAACATCAAATTGATGGAAGAAGGTTTTTAAATGAAGGCATTGTTAATTAGGAATTTTAAATTACGACGATATACACTTATCATCTATGTTCTATTATTAACCTTATATCCTTTTTATATAATGCTTGACTCAACAAAGTTCTTTTACCTATTGCAATCTTTTATAAGTCCAACAATATTGATTATTTGGATTTTAGATGCTGGTCACTTATTTAGACTCAATCGTAGATTAGGTGGTAATGATTCATATTATTTTTATATGAGTTTACCAGTGTCAAAAAAACAATTGCTTAATGCCAACTATATTACATGCATTGTTTTAACATTAATTGGAACGCTTGTTATTAGTTTATATGCTTATGAAGCAGATGTGATTGAACCAAATTCAATCTATTTTTCAACTGCATATGCATTTGTCATATCTAACTTCTTGTCTATACCAATTGCATTTAGTCAATTTACAGAATTGCGTAGAGTCAAAGTGCCATATGGTATATACGTGTTTACTATTATCATTTTAGTTCCATTTTTATTTTCAATTGCAATAGTGTTGGTGAATTATTTTCTTCTAAGTCAATCATCATTCCCAGATTTATATTCATATATTTTAAATATTGGTTTTCTAATTATAAGCATTGTTATACTTATTGTTAATTATTTTAAACAGCTCAATAAAATAAATACTAGAAAATTTAAAGGAGGCAGTCGATGAAATTAGAACATATTACAAAAAAATACGGCTCAAATGTCGTTTTAAATGATATTGATTTTGACTTTGGCGATAGTAGAATTGTCGGATTAATAGGAAAAAACGGTGTTGGTAAAACAACCGTTATGAAAGTAATGAATGGTAATATTATTAAATTTGATGGAAAAGTAGACATTGATAATGCAGATAATATCGGTTTTTTAATTGAGCATCCTAAATTATATGATAATAAATCAGGATTGTATAACTTGAAATTATTTGCACAAGTATTAGGTGAGGGTTTTGATAAAGCATACACAGACAAAATTATAGATGCATTTGGTATGAGACCTTATATTAAAAAGAAAGTTAAGAAATATTCAATGGGGATGAAGCAAAAGTTAGCAATTGCAGTATCTTTAATGAATAAACCTAAATTTTTAATCTTGGATGAGCCTACAAATGGTATGGATCCAGATGGCTCAATTGATGTGCTGACTACAATTAAGTCTCTAGTAAATGAACTTGATATGAGAATTCTAATATCAAGTCATAAGTTAGAAGATATTGAATTAATTTGTGATAGAGCTGTATTTTTAAGAGACGGACATTTTGTTCAAGATGTAAACATGGAGGAAGGTGTTGCATCTGACACAACGATAGTTACTGTTGATCATAAAGACTTTGATAGAACTGAAAAATATCTTGCAGAGCATTTCCAATTACAAAATGTCGACAAAGCAGACGGACATTTAATGATTAATGCACAAAAAAATTATCAAGTTATACTAAAAGCATTATCTGAATTAGATATTTATCCGAAATATATTGAAACACGTAAAAGTTCATTGCGTGATACGTACTTCAATATAAATCAAAGAGGTGATAAATAATGAGAATTTTAAATTTAGTTAAGTATGATCTTTATAGTATTTTTAAAAGTCCTTTAACATATTTAGCGATACTAGTCGTATCTAGTTTGATTGCAACTCAAAGTATACTTATGGCAAATTCTATGGATAACCCGAAACATATTATTGTCTATGGATCTGTATTTGCTGCAGCAAAATGGTTATTGTTAATAATTGGATTAATGTTTGTTGTTAAGACAATTACGCGTGATTTTTCACAAGGTACAATTCAACTATATATGAGTAAAGTTAAAACACGCATTGGATACATTATTTCGAAAACAATTTCAATTATTTTAATTTCAATATTATTTGCATTAATTCATTATGTGATTTTGATTGTTGTGCAGGCATCTAGTAATGGAAAAAATTTGGCGTTTTCTAAATATGTAGATAATTTATGGTTCTTCCTAATCTTTTTACTATTCTTTGGCTTGTTTTTATTCTTAATCACACTTGCATCACAAAAAACAGCAATGATATTTTCATTAGGTGTATTTTTAGTACTTATTGTACCGTTTATTAAACCTTTTATTACATTTATCCCAAGATACGGTGAAAAAGTTTTAGATGCTTTTGATTATATCCCTTTTGCTTACTTAACTGATAAAATGATTAGCTCTAACTTTGATTTTAGCAATTGGCAATGGGTAATTTCATTAGGTTCTATAGTAATATTCTTCATTTTGAATATCTTATATGTCGCTAAAAAAGACATTTAATAAAAATAATTTTGAGGTTGGGAATTTTAAATTTTCCCAACCTCAAAGTTTGTCTTATTGTAAATTTATTTATTTTCTAATTTATTTAGGATGGAATTATAAACTGCTTTCCAAAATGAAGCGTCAGTTTTATAGCGGTTTGATATAACTAAGTGTGTTTCTTTTTCTAAATCTGCATAGTCTGGATGATCTTTGCTCGGTAATTTATCAGCACGAACATCAGTTACAAATTTTTGGACTTCATTTGCTCTTGGTCCCCAAACTGTTTCTTGTTCGAATTGATCATTCAAGAATACGAAGATAGGAATTGCACGTGATTTACCATTTGTTAAATATTGATCGATCAGTTTTGTATCATCATCTCTATGGAACACGCGTACTTCTAAATTTAATGCTTCACTGATGTGTTTTAGAATTGGGAGATTCATCATTGCATCTCCACACCAGTCTTCAGTAATTACTAATACTTTAGAATAATTCATCTCTTTTATTTTTTTGATGCGTGAATCATCTTCTGGTAACTCAAATGATTGATAGATACTGAGAACGGTATCTTGATTTGTCTTCATTCCATCAATGTATTCATTTAAGGGTTGGCTATTTTTGAAATAAGTTTCTAAATTTGTCATTGTAAAAACCTCCTTTAGCATTTACAACATTATACCAATTTATAGTAATAAAAGGTAATGAAATAAATTAATTGCAAATTCTTTGTTAATTTTTGTTAAGGATGAAACGGGAAGCACCTTATGCTATATTTAAATAAGTACAAAGAAAGGGTGACATCAGTGCGTATTCAAAATCGCTGGGTTGTGTTTATATTATTTTTAATCTGTTCTTTTGGTGTATTAATTGGTTTATATCAATATCGTCATACGAAAACTGTGGATTTGTCTAATCTTGAAATAAACGATATTAAATTAAATGAGAAGTTTGATAAAAAAGGCTATGAAGTAAATAAAAAAATTAAGTTTGATCGTTTTAAATTTTATAACAGTAAAGCTCACCCTGATCTTACCGTTAAAGTGAGAGAAAAGGATAACATCGTTAAGGGGATAATATTAGTAAGAGATGAAAAGATACATACTAATTTTGATGGGGGAATTGGTTCGCCGATAAATAACGCGATTGAAAATCTTGGATTCGGATATAAAAGAACAAAAGTTGGCAATGATTTCTCATCGGTAAAGTATATTGATAGAGATAACCATTTAAAATTAAACTTACTTTATCAAGATTTAGAAATTAAACGTATTGAATTTTTTAGTAAATAGCTTTAGGTCTTAAAGTTATAAAAAACGAATGAATAATTTTATTGGGATGAGTGACCTATATGAACAAGATTACTTATTTAAATGAATTAGAAACAGCACTTGATGCGCTACCTAGGCATTTAAGAGATCAAAAAATGTATGAATATGAACGTTATTTTTATGAGCAAGAACTTAATGGCGTTGATGAAGGGGAAATTTTAAAGAAGTTAAAAGACCCACAAGATGTTGCAGCTGAAACAAAAGCTAGAAGTGTTATTGATTATGCTGAATCTAAACCAACATTTGAAAATATTTCAAGAGCTGTTGCTGCTTCATTAAGTTTAGGCATTCTATCTATTTTTGTCATCCTTATACCAGTATCTATAGTTGGATTATTTGTATTAGCATTATTTTTAATATCACTTTTGCTGCTGTTTTGTCCAATTATTTTATTAGCATCAGCAATATCCAGAGGAATTGTGGACTCAATTAGTAATGTATTTTTTGCCATATCATATTCAGGATTAGGATTAGTATTTATCATTGTCATATTTAAGATTTTAGAATACATTTATCGTTTAATCTTAAAATATTTACTTTGGTATATTAAAACTGTCAAAGGAAGCGTTAGAAAATGAAGAAATTCTTTTTTATTGGGCTTTTAGTGTTTGTTGTCTTTTTTACAGCAGCAACCATTATTTGGTTCAGCTATGATAAAAACAAATATGGTACTAAACAATATGATAAAACATTCAAAGACGATGCTTTTGACAATGTATCTATAAATTTGGATAGTACAGAACTTCGTATAAAACGGGGGAATCAATTTAGAGTTAAATATGATGGTGACAATGATATATTAATTAATATAGTAGATAAGACGTTGAAGATTAGTGATAAAAGGTCTAAGACAAGAGGATATGCAATTGATATGAATCCTTTTCATGAGAATAAGAAAACGTTAACGATTGAAATGCCTGATAAAATGATTAAACGTTTAAATCTATCATCTGGAGCAGGAAGTGTTAGAATCAGTGATGTTGATTTAGAGAACACAAGTATTCAAAGCATTAACGGTGAAGTAGTTATTAAAAACTCAAATCTTGACGCACTAGATTCAAAGACAAATAATAGTTCTACTTATATTAGTAAAAGTAACATTAAAAATAGCAATATTAAAGTTGTTATTGGTACGCTACAAATCGACAAGAGTCAAATTAAACAATCCATATTTTTAAACGATCATGGTGACATTGAATTTAAAAACATGCCATCAAAAGTAGATGCAAAAGCTTCTACTAAACAAGGAGATATTCGTTTTAAGTATGATAGTAAACCTGAAGACACTATACTAAAGCTAAATCCGGGAACGGGTGATAGCGTAGTTAAAAATAAAACATTTACTAATGGTAAAGTTGGGAAAAGCGACAATGTTTTAGAATTTTATACGATTGATGGTAATATCAAAGTTGAATAAATAAAGGATGTAAGCACCGATATTAGGAAGCATAATTTCTCTAATATCGGTGTTATTTATTTGTTGGCAAAAGTTAAGTCGGTATCTATATTGCCAGTAAAGTGAGTGATATTAAGGTCTTGACCATCTAACCATGATTTGAAATCTATTATTTCTGGTGGCGCATTTTCTCCCAATGTAAAATATGCAGTTAATGTTTCAGGTTGATACATTGATGTATGGATGGTGCCAGACCAGCTTTTGAATAGTTTACTGTAAATTTCATACTGAGGATTATTGAATAACTTAAATGCTGTAGTCATATCTAAATTATCATTAGTTTGTGAAATGGTACGCGCCAGTCTTTCTTTAGATTCTTTTGTATAATTACGATTTTCATGTGTTAATATTTCAAAATGATTTGTACATATATTATCATAACGAACATCTATTGATCTCGGTGTCACTTCAACAATTGCATGGTTCAATGATTTGTCCATCAGTATGTAGCTAAATGAGCTTCTGTGTGGTATTTCTTTCAATAATTGTATTGCTTCTGTTACATTTCGGCAATTTTCAAGAATTAGACGACCAATCATATAACATACAAAACCATTTGCTGGTTTTTTCCGGTGCATAAAGTTATAGCCCATAGTTAATCCTGACTCATTCATACCATCCATTCTTCCAGTTACCCTTGATACAGGACCAATTTGAGCTAAACCGCTATCTGTAGGTTGATATAGTAAGTAGCGACCATCATAAGTTGCAGGGTGGTAATCATAATTTCTAACCATGAAGTCTTTGCCTTGAAAGACCGTGCAACCACTTTCTTTTAAATCGGTAAAACGATAATGTCCAAAGTTTAAAATAATTTGGCGTGTTGGCATTTTGAGTATACTTTGTAGTCCCATTAATTCTTCCCATATTTGAGGTGCGTAAGTTTGGAATATTTGATAAGTTTCATTTACATCTATATCGAAACGTGGGACACGTTTTTTCCATTCTTTTTCTCGATTTTTTAGAAGAGGTGTTTGTTGAAGCCATTTACCAGTTTTAACACCTAACTCGAAATGTGAACCTCTAAAAGTCATAATATCTGATATCACTTGTTGCATATCATCGGCCCCTTTCTTTTTAGTTGTAATATATTGTAAATAAATAGTAATCGTATGTATATTGAATGTCATGTTAAATAAAGTTATATTTTACTAAATGAAATATAAAATTGTTTGAGGTGATTTCTCGGTGTATAAGACTTATCAATCAGTTAAAACATATTTTTATAGATGGTGGGGATATTAAGTTAAAAACTTAAAATCATCTTATCATAAATAACAATCTTAAGTTAGCATTCACGATAATAGTCATTGTTAACATTAGCATATAAGGTCATGTCACGTTGAAACAGAGGTTCCTCGGCATTTTTGAAAATAATCATTAGCTTGCTCACTATATAATTTGATGAATATATTTCGTAAAAGTGGGTATTTATTTAATGATTATTCTATATATGATAGTATAATGAAATGTAGATAGGTATTTAATTTAACAGAGGTGAAATTGAGATGTGGAATTTTATTAAATGTGTGTTTAAATTCGTATTTAGCTTAGTTGCTATTACAACATTAGTTGCTGGTGTTGGTGTAGTAGCATTTGCTTATATCTTTAAAAAAGATTTTGAAGATATTGAAAGAAAAACTAAAGAAATTATTTCTGATATTGAAAGTAAAAATAACTAATAACATTTAGAGGCTGGGACATAAATCCCTAAAAAACAGCAGTAAGATAATTTTCAATTAGAAAATATCTTACTGCTGTTCTCTATTTATACAATACTTCGTATTGAATGGCTTCGCTTTCCTAGGGTGCCGTCTCAGCCTTGGTCTTCGACTGGCACTGCTCCCTCAGGAGTCTCGCCATTAATACTACGTATTAACATGTAATTTTACTTTGAAATACTTTTAAAAAATAAGACACTTTGCCCAACTTGCACATAAATGTAAAATTCAATAAAATGAATTTTCTGTGTTGGGTCCCTTCTTATAATTTAATAAATACCACTAAACTAAATTAACGAGGTGCCTTATGTATAAAAATTATAACATGACCCAACTACACTACCAATAGAAACTTCTGTTAGAATCCCTCAAAATGATATTTCACGATATGTTAATGAAATTGTTGAAACGATACCTGATAGCGAATTCGATGAATTCAGACATCATCGTGGCGCAACATCCTATCATCCAAAAATGATGTTAAAAATCATCTTATATGCATATACTCAATCTGTTTAATTATGTTCAAAGCATTAAGGTAACAAGACAATATCTAAGATATCAAAGATAGAAATTTTTTGACGTTGTTGCTGATTGTAAACATAACCATCAATTTCATAATTAATAGCATCAATACGATAAATGGTTAAGCGTACTGAATCTACAAAGCCATTATTATAAAATTTAACTTCTACAGGTTGGGCATATTGTAGCGCCTCGTGTAGCCGAATGTTTAGCTCAGCCAATTGATCATCTGATAATACAGGACGTGTAATTTTGTTTTGGTCGATAATGTATTGTTGAATCGTTTCGAATTGTTCGGGTAATGTTGCAAAAGGAGCCCATTTAATCATGCCTCTTCCCATAGGTATATTGTTATCTAGTAATTCTCTTGGAACGTTACGATAATCAGTTTCTTCTTCATAACTTGTCATCCTTAATTCACCCCAATCTGATAATTACATTATACGAACATGTGTTCTATTTTGCAACAAAAATTTTGTGGAAGCATAAACGCGTTAATAATTAATGCTCGTGTAAGTAAAAAAGAGGGATTAATTAAAATCGAATAATGACATATCACAGCAAATAGTTCTTTTAAAGTAGTTAAATAGTTTTAGCTTTAAGGAAATGATAAATGATTGTTAATTCTAGCTAAAATTTAATAAAATGAAAATAAGACTAACATGGAGGGGTAAAAGTAATGACAAATGGATATATTGGTTCTTACACTAAAAAGAATGGTAAAGGGATTTATCGCTTTGAATTAAACGAAAATCAGTCACGTATTGATTTATTAGAAACAGGATTTGAATTAGAAGCGTCTACATATTTGGTGCGTAATAATGAAGTTTTATATGGAATCAACAAAGAAGGAGAACAATGCGGTGTTGCGAGTTTGAAAATTGATGACAATGGTGAATTGCATTTATTAAATAAATGTTTGTCTTCAAAAGCTGGTACAGGTTGTTATGTATCGATTTCAGAAGATAAACGATATTTATTTGAAGCGGTATATGGTGCTGGCATCATACGTATGTATGAATTAAACACGCACACAGGTGAAATTATACGTCTAATTCAAGAACTTGCGCATGATTTTCCAACAGGTACACATGAAAGACAAGATCATCCACACGCACATTATATTAATCAAACTCCAGATGGTAAGTACGTTGCAGTAACAGATTTAGGTGCTGATCGTATCGTTACTTATAAATTTGATGACAACGGGTTTGAATTTTATAAAGAATCTTTATTTAAAGATAGTGATGGGACAAGACATATTGAATTTCATGATAATGGAAAATTTGCTTATGTCGTACACGAATTATCAAATACTGTGAGTGTTGCAGAATATAATGACGGTAAATTTGAAGAGCTCGAGCGTCATTTAACAATTCCTGAAAACTTTGATGGAGATACTAAACTTGCAGCAGTGCGTTTATCTCATGATCAACAATTCTTATATGTATCTAATAGAGGGCATGATAGCATTGCAATTTTTAAAGTTCTTGATAATGGTCAACACTTAGAACTAGTAACAATTACTGAAAGTGGTGGTCAATTCCCAAGAGATTTTAATATTGCCTCATCAGATGACCTTTTAGTTTGTGCTCATGAGCAAGGAGATTCAGTTGTAACTGTTTTCGAAAGAAATAAAGAAACAGGTAAAATTACGCTATGTGATAACACTCGTGTAGCATCTGAAGGTGTATGTGTCATATTTTAATCTTTAATTAATCATGATAAAAAGAAAACCATGTTTCCAAAAAATTTGTGTATACCTTGAAATTTATTGTTTTCAAGAACATCAAATTATGGAAGCATGGTTTATTTTTGGCTCAAAAATTAATTTTTAAAGAAAGCTTTGATGTATTTAAATTTACCTTTATATGGTGGTAAATGGACACCTGATTCTAATCGTGTAGATTTGAAAATGTAGCTTTTTTCATGTGTAAAAGTGTCGAATGAATATTTACCATGATAGCGTCCCATACCTGAGGCGCCAACACCACCAAATGGTAATTTAGGATTCGCTAGGTGCATCAATGTATCATTAATAGCGCCGCCGCCAAATGATAGCTCGTTTATTACACGTTGTGTAGCATTTTCATCTTCGCTAAATAAATATAAACTCAAAGGTTTTGGTCTTTGGTGAATAAAGGCTATTGCTTCATCCAATGACTGATACGTTAAAATCGGTAAGATAGGACCAAAAATTTCTTCTTGCATAATTGCTGAATCACTTGTAACGTGATCTAACAATGTTGGTTCTATATAACGTTCATCCTCATCACTATGACCACCAAATACAATATTCATTTGTGCACTGTTAAGTAATGAAGTCAGACGATGATAATGTTTAAGGTTTACAATGCGGCCATAATCTGGACTTTGTTGTATATTTTGACCATAAAATTCACGCAACGTTTTTGATAGGGCTGTGATTAAATCATCTTTTACAGATTCGTGTACTAAAATGTAATCTGGTGCAACACATGTTTGGCCGGCATTAGTGAATTTCCCAAAACAAATGCGCTCACTAGCAACTTTAATATTCGCTGTTTCATCAACGATGACTGGAGATTTACCACCCATTTCTAATGTCACAGGAACTAAATTTTCGCTGGCAGCTTGATAAACGATTTTGCCTACATTTTCACTTCCTGTAAAGAAGACATAGTCAAAAGGTAAGTGAATTAACGTTTGCGTTTCTTCAATTCCTCCCTCAATAACTTCAATGTAATTTGCATCAAATGTTTCATTGATTAATCGTTTAATCACTCGTGCAACATTTGGTGTCAACTCAGATGGTTTAATAATTGCCGTATTACCTGCTGCAATAGCACCGATTAAAGGTTCGAACACTAGTTGAAAAGGATAGTTAAATGGTGCAATGATCAAAACTGTTCCATAAGGTTCTTTTTTGATATAGCTTTTTGTTGGAAATAAATATAAAGGTGTGTCTACATTTTTTGTTTTAGTCCAGTTTTTAAGTTCCTTACGGGCAATTTTGATACTTTTCAAAGTTATGCCAATTTCAGTAGCATAAGCTTCGACTTTATTTTTTCCTAAATCTGTATATAGTGCTTCTAAAATATCGCTCTCGTATGATTTAATAGCTTTGCTTAACTTCTTTAATTGCTCTTTTCTAAAACTAATATCTTTAGTTTGTTGTGTATTGAAAAAAGCTTTACTGTCATAAAATTTTTGCTCAATGATATTCATAATGAAAAGAACCTCCTTATATGATTATTTTGGAAAAAGCGATTAATTGATTTGAATGTTGTGGCCGTTAATTTTAAATGGTCTTTCGAATTATATATGTTGAAAGTTGAAAATAGAGCGATGAATCGTGTACATAATAATATTTATAACTTTAATCATAACGAAAAAGGTAGGAAGAAAACAAAAATTTATACTCAACATCGCAAATATTTTAAGAAAATGTAAAGACAAAAGGGGAATTGTATAGAAATCACTAATCTGTGGGTTAGGGTAGCTAAAGGAATAAAAACTACTATTGAAAAGGGGTTGTAAAATAGTCAAACGTAAATAAAAAACAGTTCATTGAAAGTGAAATAAATTCTACTTTAATGAACTGTTAGTTAAATACAACATGTCTATAATTAGACAGTAATATAGTATTATTTTGTTAATGCTTCAGTGATTTGAGGTACGATTTGTTTTTTTCGAGAAACGACACCAGATAAGAAGGCCATGTCATCTTCTAATTGAACATTGAATGCTTCGCCAACTTTATCTTTTTCAGCACCTACAACTAAAATTTTAGAATCACTATTAATGATGTCAGTAACAACAAGTACAAATAAGTCATATTTTTCTTGTGCACTTACAGCTAACATTTCTTTTTCTAAATCTTCTTTACGATTTAACACTTCGTCAAGGTCAACAGCATTAACTTGTGCAATACGAGTCACATAGTCACCCATAGTAAATGATTTAGCATCCATGTTTAATAAGAATTCAACTGATTTATCAGTTGTTGAAGCACCTGCTTTTAACATATCTAAGCCGTACTTTTGAATATCAACTTTAGCAATATCTTTTAATTCTTCAGCTGCTTTAACATCTTGTTGTGTACATGTTGGTGATTTGAAAAGTAAGCTATCTGAGATAATTGCTGATAACATTAAACCGGCAATTTCAGGTTTAATTTCAAAGCCACGTTCTCTAAACATTTTGTATAAAATTGTAGCTGTACAACCAACTGGTTCAGCACGATAACATAAAGGACCAGCAGTTTCGAAATTTGCAATTCTGTGATGATCAATTACATGCTTAATTGTAGCAGAGGCAATCGTATCAGAACTTTGTTGGAATTCGTTATGATCAACTAAGATAACATCTTGACCATCTAAATCATCCGTTAATAATTCCGGAGCAGGTACATTAAATGTATCTAACGCGAATTGAGTTTCTGCACTCACATCACCTAAACGGTATGCTTTGGCTCCTGAATTACCTCTAAGTTGTTCAAATTCTGCCATAATAATCGCAGATGAAATTGCATCAGTGTCTGGATTCTTATGTCCGAAAATATATGTTTTAGCCATTGTCAAATATCTCCCTTGTAAATTGTATTCTTTATAATTATTTTAGCACGATTTAAACGTGTTGTTCTACCTCTGCACCTAATGAGTTTTTGAAATGTGCAAGTGCCCATTCATGCCCTTTTTGATTAAATGAAGCCACTCCCTCAGCAGGTACTGAAATTTTATAACCTAAGTTGTATGCAGAAATTGCTGTATGTAACACGCAAATATCGGTACATACACCAACGATTTCGACTTGATTAATACTTCTTTCTCTCAATAAACTATCAAGCGGGGTACCAAAGAACGAATCATAGCGCGTTTTATCAATGAAATGTACATTAGGTTGCGCTTTAATTGTTTCGTATAATTTACCTACTTTACCGTATAATTCTCTACCACTTGTATCTACGATATTGTGTGGTGGGAATAATTTACTTTCAGGATGATGAATGTCATGTAAATAATGTAAATCCATTAAAAAGAATATATGGTCTTGATAATAATTAAAGTCATTGATACGAGAAACAATAAAATCTTCAATATTTTGTCCAGGTTTACCGCATGTTAGTAAGCCGTCATCTGCGATAAAGTCATATGAATAGTCAACAACTAATAGTGCGCGATGTGTCATTCAACATCTCTCCTATATAATAATAAAATAAACTCCCATCTATTCATAAATGCTAGAGTAATTTTTAACCCTAATGGTTAATATATAAATATAGATTAAGTATATAGATTAATCAACTTTTTTGGAAGAGCAAATCACGCAATCAACAAATAATATAAGAAGTTTTTGCGATAGTTTTAAAATAGCTGTAATAGAATACTAAATGTGACAAACTTAGAACTAATATCAAGTGTTGATGTTTTGAATATAAAAATGCTAATAGATGGCATCACGAGATTTATGACTATCTGTTAAATCAACCTAACACGATTATAATTTGAATAATTGGTTAATATATGAGTAATTAGAAAATAGACAAAGGATGACGATTTATGTATATCAATATGAAAGATTATGGGTTAACAGGCATAAACAAAACTAAAGATACTCGAGCAATACAACATGCGTTAAATCGTGGAAGATGTAAACCAACGACAGTTTATATACCGAAAGGGACGTATGATATTTGCAAACCATTAACGATATATGGCAATACAACACTTTTGTTGGATAATGAAACTATTTTACGCCGATGTCATTCTGGTCCTTTATTAAAAAATGGTCATCGCTTTGGTTTTTATCGTGGTTATAATGGACACAGTCATATTCATATTAAAGGCGGCAAGTTTGATATGAATGGCGTATCGTATCCTTATAACAATACAGCTATGTGCATTGGGCATGCTGAAGATATTCAATTAATAGGTGTGACTATTAAGAATGTAGTGAGTGGTCATGCAATTGATGCTTGCGGGATTAATGGACTCTATATTAAAAGTTGTTCATTTGAAGGATTTATAGACTATAGTGGCGAACGCTTTTATTCTGAAGCAATACAATTAGACATTCAAGTACCTGGTGCTTTTCCAAAATTCGGAACGACAGATGGTACGATAACGAAAAATGTCGTTATCGAAGATTGTTATTTTGGACCTTCAGAATTGCCCGAAATGGGAAGTTGGAATCGTGCTATTGGCTCACATGCAAGTAGACATAATCGTTACTATGAGAATATTCATATTAGAAATAATATATTTGAAGATATACAAGGTTATGCATTAACTCCCTTGAAGTATAAAGATGCTTTCATTATTAATAATAAGTTTATTAACTGTGAGGGTGGTATTAGATATTTAGGAGTTAGAGATGGTAAAAATGCAGCAGATGTGATGACAGGAAAAGACTTAGGTTCCCAAGCAGGCATAAATATGAATATAATTGGAAATGAATTTAAAGGATCAATGTCTAAAGATGCGATACATGTACGTAATTATAATAATGTTAAACATAAAGATGTATTAATCGTTGGGAATACATTCAATAATTCGACTCAATCAATTCATTTAGAAGATATTGATACAGTGTTTTTAAGTCCTGTTGAAGCGGGTATTCAAGTTACTACAATCAATGTAGATGAAATAAAAAAGTAAAAAGTTTCGCATGACATTAGGATTAAGAATAGTAGATAATTTTTGAAAGCGCATTCATAAAACGGTATAAATATGCTATAATAAACCCAATTATCTGATGAAAGGGGTATTTTGACGGTAATGATAATACAAGATAGACAACTTTCTATACTCTAATATAGTGAGTTGAAGTAGCTTGTCATAATCATCATGAGGGGGAAATTTATGGCTTATTTCAATCAACATCAATCAATGATATCGAAAAGGTATTTAACATTCTTTTCAAAATCAAAGAAAAAGAAACCGTTTAGTGCGGGACAACTTATTGGACTAATATTAGGTCCATTACTTTTCCTATTAACATTATTATTCTTTCATCCACAAGACTTACCTTGGAAAGGCGTATATGTCTTAGCGATTACTTTATGGATTGCGACTTGGTGGATTACTGAAGCAATTCCTATTGCAGCAACGAGCTTATTACCAATTGTGTTATTACCATTAGGTCATATACTTACACCAGAACAAGTATCATCCGAATATGGCAATGATATTATCTTTTTGTTTTTAGGTGGATTTATTTTGGCAATTGCAATGGAAAGATGGAATTTACATACGAGAGTAGCGTTGACAATTATTAATTTGATTGGTGCAAGCACTTCAAAAATATTACTTGGATTCATGGTGGCAACAGGATTCTTATCTATGTTTGTATCGAACACTGCAGCTGTAATGATTATGATTCCGATTGGTTTAGCAATTATTAAGGAAGCACATGATTTACAAGAAGCCAATACGAATCAAACAAGTATTCAAAAGTTTGAAAAATCTCTAGTTTTAGCAATTGGCTATGCAGGTACGATTGGTGGCTTGGGTACATTAATCGGAACCCCGCCATTAATTATTTTAAAAGGACAATATATGCAACATTTTGGACATGAAATTAGTTTTGCTAAATGGATGATTGTAGGGATTCCAACGGTCATTGTTTTGTTAGGTATTACTTGGCTCTATTTAAGATATGTTGCGTTTAGACATGATTTGAAATATTTACCTGGTGGTCAGACGTTAATTAAACAAAAGTTAGACGAGCTTGGCAAAATGAAGTATGAAGAAAAGGTAGTACAAACTATCTTTGTACTTGCCAGCTTATTATGGATTACAAGAGAGTTTCTTCTGAAAAAATGGGAAGTTACGTCATCCGTTGCAGATGGTACGATTGCTATTTTTATATCAATATTATTATTTGTTATTCCAGCTAAAAATACTGAAAAACATCGCCGTATCATTGACTGGGAAGTTGCAAAAGAGCTCCCTTGGGGTGTATTAATTTTATTTGGTGGCGGTTTAGCATTAGCGAAAGGTATTTCTGAAAGTGGTTTAGCAAAATGGTTAGGCGAACAGTTGAAATCATTAAATGGTGTTAGTCCGATTCTTATTGTAATTGTCATAACAATCTTTGTCTTATTTTTAACTGAAGTGACATCTAATACTGCAACTGCAACGATGATTTTACCGATTTTAGCAACGTTGTCTGTTGCTGTTGGAGTGCATCCATTACTACTTATGGCACCTGCAGCTATGGCGGCTAACTGTGCATACATGTTACCAGTAGGGACACCACCGAATGCAATTATCTTTGGTTCAGGTAAAATATCTATCAAACAAATGGCATCAGTAGGATTCTGGGTAAACTTAATCAGTGCAATAATTATTATTTTAGTCGTGTATTATGTAATGCCTATAGTTTTAGGTATTGATATAAATCAACCACTGCCATTGAAATAGTAATTGCAGATTAGAACGAAAAATAAAAGGTTACATTAGCAATTGCTTGAACGAGTGGTAATGAAACGTATACAGCAGCATCGTGTAAAAACAATACAAACAAAAGAAAGTCAACCAAGGATGGATTCCTATTTTAATCCTTGGTTGACTCTTTATTTTATTTAAATTGTAGAACCTAGAAAATAAAGTTTAATTAAAAGCACCAATCATTTCTACTTTGAAATCTAAGGTTTCTAAAATAGCAATGACTTTCTTTATATCGGTTGTAATTGCAGAATCAGCCTGAACGAAAAATCGATACATACCTAATTGTGTTTTTAAAGGACGAGACTCAATCCAGGATAAATTAATATTAAACAAAGCAAATGTATTAAGCACACTTGCTAACAACCCAGGTTTATCATGCATTGGTGTAATTAAAAACATCAATGATGTCGCATTTTGATCAAATTGCTGCTGATTTTTTATAACTAAAAAACGTGTCACGTTATGTGGATAGTCTTCAATATGTGTATCAATAGGTGTAAAACCATAAGCTTCGCCACTACCTAAAGGTGCAATTGCTGCAACGCCATTTTCAATTTTAGTCAAACTTTGAATTGTACTGTCGACATAATCATAGTCAAATTGATGTTGATGTATGTAATTTGTTGTTTGACTGATTGCTGGTGCAATAGAATACACTTTTTTAATATCAGAAATGGAATCTGTTCCATTACCATATAATGCAAAGTTAATATCTAAACGTATTTCACCGTGTGCAAAGACATCTTGCTGTGCAAGTGCATCTGCCACAATGTTGATTGTTCCTTCTATAGAATTTTCAATAGGGACAACACCAATCGATGTGTCATCATCTGCAACTGCCTTGATGACTTCAAATAAATTTGACTTTGGTTGAAAAGTTGTTTCCTTTTCAGAAAAATACTGACGACAAGCCAAATATGAAAATGTACCTTTAGGGCCTAAATAATATAATTGCATATGCTACACCTCTACTAACTTAATGATGGAAAGGGCACTGGTTAGCATTTGATTCTTTCTTTTTATAGAAAAAGTTTGGATCTTTTACTGTATTGTCATATCCATGATGATAATTTGACGTCAATGTTGGAGATAATGGCGGCGCTAGCCAAGACCATTTTCCGGTAACTTGACGACCTTGTTGTGCTTCATTACGTTCGAATAGTTCGAATTGCTTTGCAGCGGTCAAATGATCGACAATTGATACGCCTTCTTTTTTAAAGGAATGATACACAGCATAGTTCAATTCAACAAGTGCTCGATCTTTATTAAATGAATTATTTTTAAGTGTATCAAATTCAAACGCATCTGCAACTTTTTCTAGTAAATTGTAACGGTAATCATCAATAAAGTTACGTACGCCAATTTCAGTTACCATATACCAACCGTTAAAGGGTGCAGTTGGATATACAATGCCACCGATTTTTAAGTCCATATTGGAAATGATAGGGACTGCATACCATTTTAAGTTCAATTTTCTTAATTTTGGATAATGATTATGTTCAATAGGTACTTCTTTAATTAATGAAGTAGGATATTCGTAAAATTTAACTGACTCATTAGGTAATTGGTAAATCAGTGGTAACACGTCAAAATTAGTACCTTTTCCTTTCCAACCTAAGTGATTTGCTAAGCGTGTAACTTCTTTTTCAGCAGGATCACCACAATTGTCATAGCCAGCATAGCGAATTAATTGATTGTTGAAAATTTTAGGTCCATCCTTTGGAGCATATATAGTAATATACGGCTTTAATTTACCTTCATTTGTAGCCTGTGTAATATGATAAGTAATTGATGATAAGAACGATGCTTCGTCAGTAACATCTCTTGCATCAATGACATTTAACGAATCCCAAAATAAACGACCAATGCAACGATTTGAATTACGCCAAGCCATTTTAGCACCATAAATAAGTTCTTCTTCTGTATGTGTATATGTCCCAGTTTCTTTTATTTCTAGTTCAATGTCATGTAAACGTTTATTGATAATTTGCGTTTCATAATGACACTCTTTATACATGTTTTCTATGAAAGCTTGAGCCTCTTTAAATAACATTAACAACACCTCGCTTTATATTATAGTCTACATTATTAAAATACTCTTAAAAATTATGTATATGTCATTAAATTGTTGGTTGATTTTAATTAAAAGTATGGAAATTAAGGAGCTCTTATGTATATAAAAAAATGAATTATGATAAAATGTAAGAAAATATTTAGGTCGATTGGAGAGATACAAGTGTACCAATTAGAAGACGACAGTTTAATGTTACATAATGACTTATATCAAATAAATATGGCTGAAAGTTATTGGAATGATAATATTCATGAAAAAATGGCTGTATTTGATTTGTATTTTAGAAAAATGCCATTTAATAGTGGCTATGCTGTTTTTAATGGTTTAAAACGCGTCATTGATTTTATAGAACATTTTGGATTTTCAGAATCTGATTTGGAATATTTAAAGTCTATTGGCTACAAGGATGATTTCTTATCATATTTAAAAGATTTAAAATTCACAGGAAGCATTCGTTCGATGCAAGAAGGCGAGTTATGCTTTGGTAACGAACCATTGTTACGCGTAGAAGCACCATTGATTCAAGCGCAATTAATAGAAACAATTTTATTAAACATTGTAAATTTCCATACACTAATTACAACAAAGGCTAGCAGAATTCGTCAAATTGCATCAAATGATAAATTAATGGAGTTTGGTACACGTCGTGCGCAAGAAATTGATGCAGCATTGTGGGGCGCTAGAGCTGCTTACATCGGGGGCTTTGATTCTACAAGTAATGTTAGGGCGGGGAAATTATTTGGTATACCTGTGTCTGGTACACATGCACATGCATTTGTCCAAACTTATGGAGACGAATATGTTGCCTTCAAAAAATATGCTGAAAGACATAAAAATTGTGTGTTCCTAGTAGATACATTCCATACTTTAAAATCTGGCGTGCCAAACGCAATAAAAGTTGCAAAAGAATTAGGTGACAAAATTAACTTTGTAGGTATTCGATTAGATTCTGGAGATATCGCTTATTTATCTAAAGAGGCAAGACGTATGCTTGATGAAGCAGGATTTACTGAAACTAAAATTATCGCGTCTAATGATTTGGATGAAGAAACGATTACGAGTTTGAAAGCACAAGGTGCAAAAGTAGATTCTTGGGGCGTTGGTACAAAGCTGATTACAGGATACGATCAACCAGCATTAGGTGCAGTATATAAACTTGTAGCTATTGAAAATGAAGATGGTTCATATAGTGATCGTATTAAATTATCAAATAACGCTGAAAAGGTTACGACGCCAGGTAAGAAAAATGTATATCGCATTATAAACAAGAAAACAGGTAAGGCAGAAGGCGATTATATTACTTTGGAAAATGAAAATCCATACGATGAACAACCTTTAAAATTATTCCATCCAGTGCATACTTATAAAATGAAATTTATAAAATCTTTCGAAGCCATTGATTTGCATCATAATATTTATGAAAATGGTAAATTAGTATATCAAATGCCAACAGAAGATGAATCACGTGAATATTTAGCACTAGGATTACAATCTATTTGGGATGAAAATAAGCGTTTCCTGAATCCACAAGAATATCCAGTCGATTTAAGCAAGGCATGTTGGGATAATAAACATAAACGTATTTTTGAAGTTGCGGAACACGTTAAGGAGATGGAAGAAGATAATGAGTAAATTACAAGACGTTATTGTACAAGAAATGAAAGTGAAAAAGCGTATCGATAGTGCTGAAGAAATTATGGAATTAAAGCAATTTATAAAAAATTATGTACAATCACATTCATTTATAAAATCTTTAGTGTTAGGTATTTCAGGAGGACAGGATTCTACATTAGTTGGAAAACTAGTACAAATGTCTGTTAACGAATTACGTGAAGAAGGCATTGATTGTACGTTTATTGCAGTTAAATTACCTTATGGAGTTCAAAAAGATGCTGATGAAGTTGACCAAGCTTTGCGATTCATTGAACCAGATGAAATAGTAACAGTCAATATTAAGCCTGCAGTTGATCAAAGTGTGCAATCATTAAAAGAAGCCGGTATTGTTCTTACAGATTTCCAAAAAGGAAATGAAAAAGCGCGTGAACGTATGAAAGTACAATTTTCAATTGCTTCAAACCGACAAGGTATCGTAGTTGGCACTGATCATTCTGCAGAAAATATAACTGGTTTTTATACGAAGTACGGTGATGGTGCTGCAGATATCGCACCTATATTTGGTTTGAATAAACGACAAGGTCGTCAATTATTAGCGTATCTTGGTGCGCCAAAGGAATTATATGAAAAAACGCCAACTGCTGATTTAGAAGATGATAAACCACAGCTTCCAGATGAAGATGCATTAGGTGTAACTTATGAGGCGATTGATAATTATTTAGAAGGTAAGCCAGTTACGCCAGAAGAACAAAAAGTAATTGAAAATCATTATATACGAAATGCACACAAACGTGAACTTGCATATACAAGATACACGTGGCCAAAATCCTAATTTAATTTTTTCTTCTAACGTGTGACTTAAATTAAATATGAGTTAGAATTAATAACATTAAACCACATTCAGCTAGACTACTTCAGTGTATAAATTGAAAGTGTATGAACTAAAGTAAGTATGTTCATTTGAGAATAAATTTTTATTTATGACAAATTCGCTATTTATTTATGAGAGTTTTCGTACTATATTATATTAATATGCATTCATTAAGGTTAGTTTGAAGCAGTTTGGTATTTAAAGTGTAATTGAAAGAGAGTGGGGCGCCTTATGTCATTCGTAACAGAAAATCCATGGTTAATGGTACTAACTATATTTATCATTAACGTTTGTTATGTAACGTTTTTAACGATGCGAACAATTTTAACGTTGAAAGGTTATCGTTATATTGCTGCATCAGTTAGTTTTTTAGAAGTATTAGTTTATATCGTTGGTTTAGGTTTGGTTATGTCTAATTTAGACCATATTCAAAATATTATTGCCTACGCATTTGGTTTTTCAATAGGTATCATTGTTGGTATGAAAATAGAAGAAAAACTGGCATTAGGTTATACAGTTGTAAATGTAACTTCAGCAGAATATGAGTTAGATTTACCGAATGAACTTCGAAATTTAGGATATGGCGTTACGCACTATGCTGCGTTTGGTAGAGATGGTAGTCGTATGGTGATGCAAATTTTAACACCAAGAAAATATGAACGTAAATTGATGGATACGATAAAAAATTTAGATCCGAAAGCATTTATCATTGCGTATGAACCTCGAAACATACATGGTGGATTCTGGACTAAAGGCATTCGTCGTAGAAAGCTTAAAGATTATGAACCAGAAGAACTGGAAAGTGTAGTAGAACATGAAATTCAAAGTAAATGAGAATGAAACAATTGCTGATTGTTTGTCACGAATGAAAATGCAAGGGTATATGCCGGTAAAACGTATTGAAAAACCCGTGTTTCAAGAGCAAAAAGATGGCACGGTTGAAGTATCACATCAAGAAATCATTTTTGTAGGTAAGAAAATCCAATAACATAATCCAATTTAAATAAAGACTATTTGAAGAGGAAAGGCTATTCAAAGTTTGAGTAATTTTACTTTGAATAGCCTATTTGTTTATACATGCAAGATGCTCGATCCATATTGTATGAGAAACCCCCAGCAAGCTATATAAAGCATATGCTGGGGGTTCTTAATATTTTAAAAATTATTGTTAGATTATATATATCGTCGCTTTTTCTAAAAAAATCTCATCGCATGAAATTTTTTCTTCCTAGAGACCTTTAATAAGATTAATAGTTTACTTAATCATATCTAGATAGTCTTATGACTTTTGCTTAATGAAAGTCATTCTAGGAGAAGTTCCCAAAGCTTCTGTGTTCATAATTGTTAGTAGTATTTTATTATCATTTGGTATAAATATTTCAATAACAATTGAGCTATTATTTTTATTATATAATGTGAGTTGTTTGTGTTCTGTATTTATATATTTGCAAATGTAATCAGAATCGTCTGAGGTACTGAGAATAAATTTTAAAGGACTATCATTTAAATCTTGAGGATGCCATTCTCCCTCAATAATATTAAGATAATACTTAGCCTCTGAATTACATTTGAATTTATCAATACTAAATAATTCAAATTGTTCCATAATATTATTTACCTTTCTAAAATACAAATTTTAATAACCATAAATAGATGAATACCATTGATAATGGTCGCCATTGGATACTGGAATAACATTGTTTTTAGCATCTTGAGTCATAAAACCATTATCCCATGGATTCCATATAATTATAACCTCTTGTCCATTATCTAATTTAGCGTTCCCAACAACTGCCATGGCATGCCCTGCGTGCATACCATTTCTTGATTCTACTCTACTACCTAAAACAGCAATTCCTTTATTATTTTTAGTAAGATTGTCAACTTCATTATATGTAGTCATTCTATTAAGAAGTTGTGGACTTCTTCCCTGAGTTTGTCCAAAATAAATCATCTCTCTTGGCGTTAAACCAGTAAATTGGAATCGTTGTCCTTGTAAGTTTGGGTGTAAAAATCTCATCACAGCTTCTGCATGATATTTGTTAGTATTATAAGTCGCATTTAGTAATGCAGACATCGTATAGCCTGCACACCAACCATTGTTACCTTGAGTTTCTCTTATCTTGAAATTCTCAAGTTTATTTACATATTGCTCGTTGTAAGTATAATTATTACTTTTAAATTGACTAGTTGGCATAGTGACAGAAGCTTTTTGCTTTAGTTGCGTTACATTATTGCCAGTAGGTATACTCTCAGTCTTTTTTAACTTTTTATCTTCTAGACGTGGTGTTTTTAGTACTAGTTTAGCTTTATGATTTTGAGTAACCACATAGTAACCTTTTGAGTTTGTCAAAATAGTAATTTGTTGATCTTTATATTGATTTAAGACTTTAGATAAAAATGGAGAAACATTGATTGTGTATTTAGAAGATGAACTAGAATACTTAGTGACTTTTGGTGAAATTGTAACTATATAATCGATATTACCTTCAGTGTTCAAAACTGGAAAATAATAATTACCATCACTCTTTTTGTTGAATTTATAAATTTTAAAAGGTTCACCAAGTGTATACGAGGCTTTCTCTTTATTATAGATTTTATCAAGTGAAGTAACATAAGAAAGATAGTCTTTTTGCGCTAAATTACGTACTTCAGTAGGAATACTCTTGTCCTCGACATTAACTTGCACATGCTTCTTATCTTTTGCTTTGATATTTGAATTGCTCTCAGCGTTTGCAATAGGGGTAACACTTAAAGAAAGTATTAAACTTAAAGCTATTAATTTTGGAAAGTTTCTTTTCATATAAAAACTCCTTTATTTTATTATAAAATAATTATATTAAATTTAGTTAAGAGTTTCAATATAAATTTTTAATCTATGTTTAAAAAATATTTAATTTTTACACATTATCAGTTTATGTAATAATTTAGTAGCTTATTTACTAAATTGTAAACATCTCATTCAATAATTAATATGATCGAAAGTTTCATGAAAATATATTAGTCGATTTTGAAAGAAGCGTAGTCAATTTATGTCTTTCTATAAAAATTTACTATTAAGAAAATCTCTGCGTATTTTTCTATAATCAGTTTCGTATTTATACGATTCTGGAGTTCAATATTAATGTCTTATATTTAAAATGCCATACCTATGCAATAGAACATATATTCTTTTTGTGAGTAGAAAGTTTGTTATATTAGAAGTGAATAATTTTAAAACATATTATGGAAATGTAAGAAGGAGTATTATGAAACTAGGTAAAGTAGATTGTTGAAAATTCCATACAATAGGAGAAGTAAAGTGAATAAAATCTGGTATTACTAAAGCTATTGATTGTCCTAATTGTAATAAAAAGTTGGATAGTGTAGTTGAGGGGAGAAAAACTAAAATGCAATAATATATTCTTAATGGATCATTATAAATACCAATTAGATTAAAGTATTGCGAACATTTACAATTAGAAATCAGTATTAATCTGCCATAGATAATTGTATTAATGTAAAAAATAAAATAGAATGAGAATATACGGAAATTTTTTATACATTTATAACCAATTCTGTTAAACTGTGAAGAGTAGAGTTAAAAACGAACTTTTTGTTTATTTTTATTAAAAATGTTCTGTTTTTGAAAATTCGAGTATACATACGATAGGAGTTAAAAAAATGATTGAACGCTATTCTAGAGAAGAAATGTCTAATATTTGGACTGATCAAAATCGCTATGAAGCATGGTTAGAAGTGGAAATTTTAGCATGTGAAGCATGGAGTGAATTAGGACATATACCGAAAGCTGACGTACAAAAAATTCGTCAAAACGCAAAGGTAAATGTCGAACGTGCACAAGAAATTGAACAAGAAACGCGCCATGATGTTGTAGCCTTTACTAGACAAGTTTCTGAAACGCTAGGTGAAGAACGTAAGTGGGTACATTATGGTTTAACTTCTACTGATGTTGTAGATACAGCTTTAAGTTTCGTTATTAAACAAGCAAATGACATTATTGAAAAAGATTTAGAAAGATTTATCGACGTTTTAGCTGAAAAAGCAAAAAATTATAAATATACATTGATGATGGGACGTACACATGGAGTGCATGCAGAACCAACTACATTTGGTGTCAAAATGGCATTGTGGTACACGGAAATGCAACGTAACTTACAACGTTTCAAACAAGTAAGAGAAGAAATTGAAGTAGGGAAAATGAGTGGTGCAGTAGGTACTTTTGCTAACATTCCTCCTGAAATAGAAAGTTATGTGTGTAAACATTTAGGTATTGGCACAGCGCCTGTATCAACGCAAACATTGCAACGCGATCGACATGCATACTATATTGCGACATTAGCATTAATCGCGACGTCACTAGAAAAATTTGCCGTTGAAATTCGTAACCTTCAAAAAACCGAAACAAGAGAAGTTGAAGAAGCATTTGCAAAAGGCCAAAAAGGTTCATCTGCAATGCCTCATAAACGAAATCCAATTGGTTCTGAAAATATCACAGGTATTTCAAGAGTCATTCGTGGTTATATTACTACAGCTTATGAGAATGTGCCATTATGGCATGAAAGAGATATTTCTCATTCTTCTGCTGAGCGTATTATGTTACCAGATGTTACAATAGCACTAGATTATGCATTGAATCGTTTCACAAATATTGTGGACCGTTTAACTGTATTTGAAGATAATATGCGTAATAACATAGATAAAACATTTGGTCTGATTTTCTCACAACGTGTCTTATTAGCATTAATTAATAAAGGTATGGTTCGTGAAGAAGCATACGACAAAGTACAACCAAAAGCGATGATATCTTGGGAAACGAAAACACCTTTCCGTGAATTAATCGAACAAGATGAGTCTATTACAAGTGTTTTAACAAAAGAAGAATTGGATGAATGTTTCGATCCTAAACATCATTTGAATCAAGTTGACACTATTTTCGAACGCGCTGGATTAGCATAAAATTAAATAAAGTAACGATTCAGATTTAATAAAATATAAATCGCTACACTTTAATAGATTAATGCGTTAAAATGACATAAAGAATAAAATTATAGGGGTTGTTTCGATATGCAAATTGAAAAATTACGAGGTGCAGCGTTAGATGAATTGTTTGATGCAATACTAACGTTAGAAAATAGAGAAGAATGTTACCAATTTTTCGATGATTTGTGTACTGTAAATGAAATTCAATCACTGTCTCAAAGATTACAAGTTGCTAAAATGATTAAGCAAGGTTATACCTATGCAACGATTGAACAAGAATCTGGAGCATCGACTGCAACGATTTCTAGAGTGAAGCGTTCATTACAATGGGGTAATGATGCTTATACAATGATTTTAGATCGTATGAATATTGAAACAAATGAATAATAAATGAACGATAAACAATGGTTATCTATCTGCACTAATAAGGTAGATAATCATTGTTTTTTCACGAAAAAATTTACAGAGTAAAAGAACTTAAATTTCATATTAAGTCTTTAGAACTCGACACTTAAAAATGCTATAATCATATGTATGTTAAAAAAGGAGTTTCGGAAAATGTATGACATTAAAAAATGGCGCCATATTTTTAAATTAGACCCAGCTAAACATATTTCAGATGATGATTTAGATGCGATTTGTATGTCTCAAACAGATGCAATTATGATTGGTGGAACTGATGACGTTACTGAAGATAATGTCATTCATTTAATGAGCAGAGTAAGAAGATACCCATTGCCTTTAGTACTTGAAATATCAAACATCGAAAGTGTAATGCCTGGTTTTGATTTTTATTTTGTACCTACAGTACTGAACAGTACAGATGTTGTATTTCACAATGGTACATTATTAGAAGCGCTTAAAACATATGGACATAGTATAGATTTTGAGGAAGTAATATTTGAAGGGTATGTCGTGTGCAATGCTGATAGCAAAGTGGCAAAACATACCAAAGCAAATACAGATTTAACAACAGAAGATTTAGAAGCATATGCCCAAATGGTCAATCATATGTATCGATTACCGGTTATGTATATAGAGTATAGTGGCATTTATGGCGACGTATCAAAGGTTCAAGCTGTCTCAGAACATCTAACAGAAACGCAACTTTTTTATGGTGGCGGTATTTCCTCAGAACAACAAGCGACAGAGATGGCAGCTATTGCAGATACAATTATCGTCGGTGATATTATTTATAAAGATATTAAAAAAGCTTTAAAAACAGTAAAAATAAAGGAGTCTAGTAAATGAATGCGTTATTAAATCATATGAATACAGAGCAAAGTGAAGCTGTAAAGACAACAGAAGGACCATTGTTAATTATGGCAGGTGCTGGTTCAGGGAAGACACGTGTTTTAACACATAGAATTGCTTATTTATTAGACGAAAAAGATGTCTCACCATACAATGTTTTGGCTATTACTTTTACAAATAAAGCTGCAAGAGAAATGAAAGAACGTGTTCAAAAATTAGTAGGTGATCAAGCAGAAGTTATTTGGATGTCAACATTCCACTCAATGTGTGTTCGTATTTTACGTCGTGATGCAGATCGAATTGGTATAGAACGCAATTTTACGATAATTGATCCTACAGACCAAAAATCTGTTATTAAAGACGTCTTAAAAAATGAAAATATTGATAGTAAAAAGTTTGAACCTCGTATGTTTATCGGTGCGATCAGTAATTTGAAAAATGAACTTAAAACACCTGCAGATGCTCAAAAAGAAGCCACAGATTATCACTCGCAAATGGTAGCAACGGTTTATAGTGGATATCAACGCCAATTGTCACGTAATGAAGCGTTAGATTTTGATGACCTTATTATGACAACGATTAACTTATTTGAGCGTGTACCAGAAGTTCTAGAATATTATCAGAACAAATTCCAATATATTCATGTAGATGAGTATCAAGATACTAATAAAGCACAATACACATTAGTTAAATTATTAGCAAGTAAGTTTAAAAACTTATGTGTTGTAGGTGACTCAGATCAGTCAATTTATGGTTGGCGTGGTGCTGATATTCAAAATATCTTATCATTTGAAAAAGACTATCCAGAAGCGAATACAATCTTTTTAGAGCAAAATTATCGTTCGACGAAAACGATTTTAAATGCGGCTAACGAAGTGATTAAAAATAATTCTGAACGTAAGCCAAAAGGACTGTGGACTGCAAATACGAATGGTGAGAAAATTCATTACTATGAAGCAATGACGGAACGTGATGAAGCGGAATTTGTAATACGAGAAATTATGAAGCATCAACGTAATGGTAAGAAATATCAAGATATGGCAATTTTATATAGAACGAATGCACAATCACGTGTACTTGAGGAAACATTCATGAAATCTAATATGCCATACACAATGGTTGGTGGCCAAAAGTTCTATGACCGTAAAGAAATCAAAGATTTATTAAGTTATTTGCGTATAATTGCCAATAGTAATGATGACATTAGTTTGCAACGTATTATTAATGTTCCAAAAAGAGGTGTAGGTCCTTCATCTGTTGAAAAAGTTCAAAACTATGCACTTCAAAACAATATCAGTATGTTTGATGCACTTGGAGAAGCTGATTTTATCGGATTGTCAAAAAAGGTGACACAAGAGTGTCTTAATTTTTACGAGTTAATCCAAAGCTTGATAAAAGAACAAGAATTTTTAGAAATTCATGAAATAGTTGATGAAGTATTACAAAAGTCTGGCTATCGAGAAATGCTTGAACGTGAAAATACATTAGAATCTCGAAGTAGATTAGAAAACATCGATGAATTTATGTCAGTACCAAAAGACTATGAGGAAAATACCCCATTAGAAGAACAGTCATTAATTAACTTTTTAACGGATTTATCGTTAGTAGCTGATATTGATGAGGCAGATACTGAAAATGGCGTAACACTAATGACGATGCACTCGGCTAAGGGCCTTGAATTTCCAATTGTCTTTATAATGGGGATGGAAGAATCTTTATTCCCACATATTAGAGCGATTAAGAGTGAAGATGATCATGAAATGCAAGAAGAACGTCGTATTTGTTATGTAGCAATTACAAGGGCTGAAGAGGTGTTATATATCACTCATGCGACATCAAGAATGTTATTTGGTCGCCCTCAGTCAAATATGCCATCCAGATTTTTAAAGGAAATTCCAGAATCACTATTAGAAAATCATTCAAGTGGCAAACGACAAACGATACAACCTAAGGCAAAACCTTTTGCTAAACGCGGATTTAGTCAACGAACAACGTCAACGAAAAAACAAGTATTGTCATCTGATTGGAATGTAGGTGACAAAGTGATGCATAAAGCCTGGGGAGAAGGCATGGTGAGTAATGTAAACGAGAAAAATGGCTCAATCGAACTAGATATTATCTTTAAATCACAAGGGCCAAAACGTTTGTTAGCGCAATTTGCACCAATTGAAAAAAAGGAGGATTAAGGGATGGCTGATTTATCGTCTCGTGTGAACGAGTTACATGATTTATTAAATCAATACAGTTATGAATACTATGTAGAGGATAATCCATCTGTACCAGATAGTGAATATGACAAATTACTTCATGAACTGATTAAAATAGAAGAGGAGCATCCTGAGTATAAGACTGTAGATTCTCCAACAGTTAGAGTTGGCGGTGAAGCCCAAGCCTCTTTCAATAAAGTCAACCATGACACGCCAATGTTAAGTTTAGGGAATGCATTTAATGAGGATGATTTGAGAAAATTCGACCAACGCATACGTGAACAAATTGGCAACGTTGAATATATGTGCGAATTAAAAATTGATGGCTTAGCAGTATCATTGAAATATGTTGATGGATACTTCGTTCAAGGTTTAACACGTGGTGATGGAACAACAGGTGAAGATATTACCGAAAATTTAAAAACAATTCATGCGATACCTTTGAAAATGAAAGAACCATTAAATGTAGAAGTTCGTGGTGAAGCATATATGCCGAGACGTTCATTTTTACGATTAAATGAAGAAAAAGAAAAAAATGATGAGCAGTTATTTGCAAATCCAAGAAACGCTGCTGCGGGATCATTAAGACAGTTAGATTCTAAATTAACGGCAAAACGAAAGCTAAGCGTATTTATATATAGTGTCAATGATTTCACTGATTTCAATGCGCGTTCGCAAAGTGAAGCATTAGATGAGTTAGATAAATTAGGTTTTACAACGAATAAAAATAGAGCGCGTGTAAATAATATCGATGGTGTTTTAGAGTATATTGAAAAATGGACAAGCCAAAGAGAGTCATTACCTTATGATATTGATGGGATTGTTATTAAGGTTAATGATTTAGATCAACAGGATGAGATGGGATTCACACAAAAATCTCCTAGATGGGCCATTGCTTATAAATTTCCAGCTGAGGAAGTAGTAACTAAATTATTAGATATTGAATTAAGTATTGGACGAACAGGTGTAGTCACACCTACTGCTATTTTAGAACCAGTAAAAGTAGCTGGTACAACTGTATCAAGAGCATCTTTGCACAATGAGGATTTAATTCATGACAGAGATATTCGAATTGGTGATAGTGTTGTAGTGAAAAAAGCAGGTGACATCATACCTGAAGTTGTACGTAGTATTCCAGAACGTAGACCTGAGGATGCTGTCACATATCATATGCCAACCCATTGTCCAAGTTGTGGACATGAATTAGTACGTATTGAAGGCGAAGTAGCACTTCGTTGCATTAATCCAAAATGCCAAGCACAACTTGTTGAAGGATTGATTCACTTTGTATCAAGACAAGCCATGAATATTGATGGTTTAGGCACTAAAATTATTCAACAGCTTTATCAAAGCGAATTAATTAAAGATGTTGCTGATATTTTCTATTTAACAGAAGAAGATTTATTACCTTTAGACAGAATGGGACAGAAAAAAGTTGATAATTTATTAGCTGCCATTCAACAAGCTAAGGACAACTCTTTAGAAAATTTATTATTTGGTCTAGGTATTAGGCATTTAGGTGTTAAAGCGAGCCAAGTGTTAGCAGAAAAATATGAAACGATAGATCGATTACTAACGGTAACTGAAGCGGAATTAGTAGAAATTCATGATATAGGTGATAAAGTAGCACAATCTGTAGTTACTTATTTAGAAAATGAAGATATTCGTGCTTTAATTCAAAAATTAAAAGATAAACATGTTAATATGATTTATAAAGGTATCAAAACATCAGATATTGAAGGACATCCTGAATTTAGTGGTAAAACGATAGTACTGACTGGTAAGCTACATCAAATGACACGCAATGAAGCATCTAAATGGCTTGCATCACAAGGTGCTAAAGTTACAAGTAGCGTTACTAAAAATACAGATGTCGTTATTGCTGGTGAAGATGCAGGTTCAAAATTAACAAAAGCACAAAGTTTAGGTATTGAAATTTGGACAGAGCAACAATTTGTAGATAAGCAAAATGAATTAAATAGTTAGAGGGGTATGTCGATGAAGCGTACATTAGTATTATTGATTACAGCTATCTTTATACTCGCTGCTTGTGGTAACCATAAGGATGACCAGGCTGGAAAAGATAATCAAAAACATAACAATAGTTCAAATCAAGTAAAAGAAATTGCTACGGATAAAAATGTACAAGGTGATAACTATCGTACATTGTTACCATTTAAAGAAAGCCAGGCAAGAGGACTTTTACAAGATAACATGGCAAATAGTTATAATGGCGGCGACTTTGAAGATGGTTTATTGAACTTAAGTAAAGAAGTATTTCCAACAGATAAATATTTGTATCAAGATGGTCAATTTTTGGACAAGAAAACAATTAATGCCTATTTAAATCCTAAGTATACAAAACGTGAAATCGATAAGATGTCTGAAAAAGATAAAAAAGACAAGAAAGCGAATGAAAATTTAGGACTTAATCCATCACACGAAGGTGAAACAGATCCTGAAAAGATTGCAGAAAAATCACCAGCCTATTTATCTAACATTTTAGAGCAAGATTTTTATGGTGGTGGAGATACAAAAGGTAAGAATATTAAAGGTATGACGATTGGTTTAGCTATGAATAGTGTTTATTACTATAAAAAAGAAAAAGATGGACCGACTTTTAGTAAAAAACTAGATGATAGCGAAGTTAAAAAGCAAGGTAAACAAATGGCTAGTGAGATATTATCAAGGTTACGTGAAAATGATGATTTAAAAGATATACCAATTCATTTTGCAATTTATAAGCAATCAAGTGAAGATTCAATCACACCAGGTGAATTTATCACTCAAGCGACTGCAGAAAAGAGTCAAACAAAGCTTAATGAATGGCATAATATCAATGAAAAATCAGCTTTATTACCTTCTTCAACAGCAGTAGATTATGATGAAAATTTAAATAATAATTTCAAGCAATTTAATGATAATTTGCAATCATATTTTTCTAATTTCACACAAGCAGTAGGGAAAGTTAAATTTGTTGATAAAAAGCCACAACGATTAGTAGTAGATTTACCAATCGATTACTATGGACAAGCTGAAACAATTGGTATTACACAGTACGTTACTGAACAAGCGAATAAATATTTCGATAAAATCGATAACTATGAAATTCGTATTAAAGATGGTAACCAACCACGTGCTTTAATTAGTAAGACAAAAGATGACAAAGAACCGCAAGTTCATATTTACAGTAATTAATTGTAATTTAAAGATAATAAAAAGGTACCAATGTTAGTCAGAATTTTGATTAACATTAGTACCTTTTTAATTTGTTAAGACTTATGAATTATTTTTCTCTAACGATGTCGCGGACTTTGTTTAAGTCAGTTTCAACAAATGCACCAGGTTTTTTAGTAAGTTTACTTACAACATATGTAACGATTACACTTACAATAAATCCAGGAATAATTTCATATAAGCCGAATATTTCGTTGATATGTGCCAATGGTTTAATCCACGCAATCCAAACGATAACGACTAAGGCACCTGAAACCATTCCACTTACAGCACCGGCACGTGTCAAACCTTTCCAGTAAAGTGCAAATAGCACAAGTGGACTGAACGATGCACCAAATCCGGCCCAAGCGTTACCTACTAAGTTTAGAATTGTGTCGTTTGGATTCCATGCAATCGCGATGGCAACAATTGCTACAACTAATACAGATAATCTTCCAATCATAACAAATTCTTTTTGGTGCGTTTTAGCTTTTTCTTCACCACGAATTAATTTATAAAAGTCTTCCGTTAGTGAACTAGATGTTACAAGTAATTGTGAAGAAATCGTGCTCATAATTGCAGCTAGAATCGCAGCAAGTAAGAAACCACCTACAAGAGGATGGAAGAGTACTTGACTCATCACGATGAATAATGTCTCAGGATCTTCTAGTTTAATATGATAAGCAGGTACGAATGCAATACCTGTTAAACCAACAGCCACAGCGCCTAATAAACCAACAGCCATCCAGCTAATACCTAAACGTCTAGCTTTAGGTAGCATCTTGTGTGATTTAATAGACATAAACCTTACAATGATATGAGGTTGACCGAAATAACCTAATCCCCATGAAAATAGAGAGATAATTCCTATAAATGATAACCCTTTAAATAAATTTAAATTTGTAGGTTTCATAGCTGCTACATCATGAAACGTTCCCCAGCCGTTTAAATTCATCATAGCAACAATAGGGACCATAACCATCGCAATTAACATAATGACACCTTGGAAGAAATCTGTAATTGATACAGCTAAATATCCACCAAAGAAAGTATAGAAAATGACAATGAAAGCAACTAATATTAAACCGAAATGATAATCTAATCCAAAAGCACTTTCAAATAGTTTACCACCAGATACGAAACCAGAATGTGTATATAATGTAAAGAATACTACGATAATCAATCCAGAAATAATCTTTAACACATTATTTTTATCGTTTAAACGATTTTTAAAGAAATCTGGTAATGTAATTGCATCTCCAGCTAATTCGGTATAAACACGAAGTCTAGGAGCAACAACAAAGTAATTTATATAAGCACCTAATGTTAAACCGATTGTAATCCACATAGCTGATAGACCAGTGCTATAGACAGAACCAGGTAGCCCCATAATCATCCATCCACTCATATCTGAAGCTCCAGCTGATAATGCAGTAATATACGGTCCAATACTACGTCCACCTAACATGTACTCGCTTAGGTTACCAGTTGCTTGCTTGTAACCGTAAAAGCCAATAACGATTAGTATCAAGAAGTAGACGGCAATCATAATATAAGTTTGCCAATTGGCATCTACTTGTTGACTTAATGCTGTCCCCATTGTAAGCATGATAAACACTCCCTTTATTTAATTTATAATTTAGTTACTTGAAAACATTATACATAAAGATAAATGTTTAGAAAAGTAGGAAAATTAAATTTATTCTTTTTGAAATACTTGCATACCAATATAGAAAGCGCTTTCGTATTTTTTGGATATGAGCAAATTTTTATAATTAAAATTGCATAATCATAATATTGAATTGGGTTGTCTAATATTAAAAGAGTGTTGTTTTCATAAAAAATGATTTGATAAACGAATGATAATGTTTATACAGTTTATATGAAATTAAAGTAGCACCTCATAAATACTTAGATTTTTAATTGGAAATTTGATACAATTTAGTGATGAATGACTTAAAGGAGGCTTTTATTAATGACAAAAGTAACACGTGAAGAAGTTGAGCATATCGCGAATCTTGCAAGACTTCAAATTTCTCCTGAAGAAACGGAAGAAATGGCCAACACATTAGAAAGCATTTTAGATTTTGCAAAACAAAATGATAGCGCTGATACAGAAGGCGTTGAACCTACATATCACGTTTTAGATTTACAAAACGTTTTACGTGAAGATAAAGCAATTAAAGGTATTCCGCAAGAATTAGCTTTGAAAAATGCCAAAGAAACAGAAGATGGACAATTTAAAGTGCCTACAATCATGAATGAGGAGGACGCGTAAGATGAGCATTCGCTACGAATCGGTTGAGAATTTATTAACTTTAATAAAAGACAAAAAAATCAAACCATCTGATGTTGTTAAAGATATATATGATGCAATTGAAGAGACTGATCCAACAATTAAGTCTTTTCTAGCGCTGGATAAAGAAAATGCAATCAAAAAAGCGCAAGAATTGGATGAATTACAAGCAAAAGATCAAATGGATGGCAAATTATTTGGTATTCCAATGGGTATAAAAGATAACATTATTACAAACGGATTAGAAACAACATGTGCAAGTAAAATGTTAGAAGGTTTTGTGCCAATTTACGAATCTACTGTAATGGAAAAACTACATAAAGAGAATGCCGTTTTAATCGGTAAATTAAATATGGATGAGTTTGCAATGGGTGGTTCAACAGAAACATCTTATTTCAAAAAAACAGTTAACCCATTTGACCATAAAGCAGTACCAGGTGGTTCATCAGGTGGATCTGCAGCAGCAGTTGCAGCTGGTTTAGTACCATTTAGCTTAGGTTCAGACACAGGTGGTTCAATTAGACAACCGGCTGCATATTGTGGCGTTGTCGGTATGAAACCAACATACGGTCGTGTATCTCGATTTGGATTAGTTGCTTTTGCATCTTCATTAGACCAAATTGGTCCATTGACTCGAAATGTAAAAGATAATGCAATCGTATTAGAAGCTATTTCTGGTGCAGATGTTAATGACTCTACAAGTGCACCAGTTGATGATGTAGACTTTACATCTGAAATTGGTAAAGATATTAAAGGATTAAAAGTTGCATTACCTAAAGAATACTTAGGTGAAGGTGTAGCTGATGACGTAAAAGAAGCAGTTCAAAACGCTGTAGAAACTTTAAAATCTTTAGGTGCTGTCGTTGAGGAAGTATCATTGCCAAATACTAAATTTGGTATTCCATCATATTACGTGATTGCATCATCAGAAGCTTCGTCAAACCTTTCTCGTTTTGACGGAATTCGTTATGGTTATCATTCTAAAGAAGCTCATTCATTAGAAGAATTATATAAAATGTCAAGATCTGAAGGTTTCGGTAAAGAAGTAAAACGTCGTATTTTCTTAGGTACATTTGCATTAAGTTCAGGTTACTACGATGCTTACTATAAAAAATCTCAAAAAGTTAGAACATTGATTAAAAATGACTTTGATAAAGTATTCGAAAATTATGATGTAGTAGTTGGTCCAACAGCGCCTACAACTGCGTTTAATTTAGGTGAAGAAATTGATGATCCATTAACAATGTATGCCAATGATTTATTAACAACACCAGTAAACTTAGCTGGATTACCTGGTATTTCTGTTCCTTGTGGACAATCAAATGGCCGACCAATCGGTTTACAGTTCATTGGTAAACCATTCGATGAAAAAACGTTATATCGTGTCGCTTATCAATATGAAACACAATACAATTTACATGACGTTTATGAAAAATTATAAGGAGTGGAAATCATGCATTTTGAAACAGTTATAGGACTTGAAGTTCACGTAGAGTTAAAAACGGACTCAAAAATGTTTTCTCCATCACCAGCGCATTTTGGAGCAGAACCTAACTCAAATACAAATGTTATCGACTTAGCATATCCAGGTGTCTTACCAGTTGTTAATAAGCGTGCAGTAGACTGGGCAATGCGTGCTGCAATGGCACTAAATATGGAAATCGCAACAGAATCTAAGTTTGACCGTAAGAACTATTTCTATCCAGATAATCCAAAAGCATATCAAATTTCTCAATTTGATCAACCAATTGGTGAAAATGGATATATCGATATCGAAGTCGACGGTGAAACAAAACGAATCGGTATTACTCGTCTTCACATGGAAGAAGATGCTGGTAAGTCAACACATAAAGGTGAGTATTCATTAATTGACTTGAACCGTCAAGGTACACCGCTAATTGAAATCGTATCTGAACCAGATATTCGTTCACCTAAAGAAGCATATGCATATTTAGAAAAATTGCGTTCAATTATTCAATACACTGGTGTATCAGACGTTAAGATGGAAGAGGGATCTTTACGTTGTGATGCTAACATCTCTTTACGTCCATATGGTCAAGAAAAATTTGGTACTAAAGCCGAATTGAAAAACTTAAACTCATTTAACTATGTACGTAAAGGTTTAGAATATGAAGAAAAACGCCAAGAAGAAGAATTGTTAAATGGTGGAGAAATCGGACAAGAAACACGTCGATTTGATGAATCTACAGGTAAAACAATTTTAATGCGTGTTAAAGAAGGTTCTGATGATTACCGTTACTTCCCAGAGCCTGACATTGTACCTTTATATATTGATGATGCTTGGAAAGAGCGTGTTCGTCAGACAATTCCTGAATTACCAGATGAACGTAAAGCTAAGTATGTAAATGAATTAGGTTTACCTGCATACGATGCACACGTATTAACATTGACTAAAGAAATGTCAGATTTCTTTGAATCAACAATTGAACACGGTGCAGATGTTAAATTAACATCTAACTGGTTAATGGGTGGCGTAAACGAATATTTAAATAAAAATCAAGTAGAATTATTAGATACTAAATTAACACCAGAAAATTTAGCAGGTATGATTAAACTTATCGAAGACGGAACAATGAGCAGTAAAATTGCGAAGAAAGTCTTCCCAGAGTTAGCAGCTAAAGGTGGTAATGCTAAACAGATTATGGAAGATAATGGCTTAGTTCAAATTTCTGATGAAGCAACACTTCTAAAATTTGTAAATGAAGCATTAGACAATAACGAACAATCAGTTGAAGATTACAAAAATGGTAAAGGCAAAGCTATGGGCTTCTTAGTTGGTCAAATTATGAAAGCGTCTAAAGGTCAAGCTAATCCACAATTAGTAAATCAACTATTAAAACAAGAATTAGATAAAAGATAATTTAAATCATCAAACTATGAAGATTTAAAAAATAAACCCTTGATTGCTGACTTAGATGCAATCGAGGGTTTATTTATATCTATAGAAGTCATATTACTTTTAACTTTATTCATTGTACATGTTAATGGTAAAAATATTAATTTTATTAATGCGTTAGCTTTAATTATATTAAGGCAAACTGTATAATAAAAAGGTATAAAACATTTTTGTATAAAGACAACATTATATTTACAACATCATTTTAAAGGTAAAATAGCATAACTGACGAAGTCTATATAATGAAGAACGGCAAAAAATGCTGAATAAATAACAAGCTTTGTACATATTGAGATAGTATTTGTTTAAGATACAAGTTGGTCTTTAACGATATTAAGAATGATGAAATAAGACTGAGCCTGGGTCATAAATTCAATGTCCTAGGCACTACAATGTTATATTGGCAGTAGTTGACTGAAAGAAAATACGCTTGTAACAAGCTTTTTTCAATTCTAGTGGGGCCCCAACAAAGAAGCTGACTTTCTGTCAGCTTACAATAATGTGCAAGTTGGGGTAGAACGAAATAAATTTTGTTAAATATTATTTCTGTCCCACTCCCTATTAGACGAAACAAAGATGATGTTAAAATATATGAATTTTAAGTAGAGGGATAAGATATGAGGAAACGTGCTAGAATCATTTATAACCCGACATCAGGTAAAGAGCTATTTAAAAGAGAATTACCTGATGCCTTAATAAAATTAGAAAAAGCGGGATATGAAACGAGTGCATATGCAACCGAGAAAATAGGTGATGCCACACTTGAAGCAGAAAGAGCTATGCATGAAAATTATGATGTATTAATCGCTGCAGGTGGTGATGGAACATTAAATGAAGTAGTTAATGGTATCGCAGAAAAGCCTAATCGTCCTAAGCTAGGTGTCATTCCTATGGGTACTGTTAATGACTTTGGACGTGCATTGCATATACCTAATGACATCATGGGGGCACTTGATGTCATCATTGAAGGTCATTCTACTAAAGTAGATATTGGTAAAATGAATAATCGATACTTTATTAATTTAGCTGCAGGCGGACAATTGACGCAAGTCTCTTATGAAACACCGAGTAAATTGAAATCTATTGTTGGTCCATTTGCTTATTACATCAAAGGTTTCGAAATGTTACCTCAAATGAAAGCTGTAGATTTAAGAATTGAATATGATGGTAATGTTTTCCAAGGAGAAGCATTATTATTCTTTTTAGGTTTAACAAATTCAATGGCAGGATTTGAAAAATTAGTGCCGGACGCTAAGTTAGATGACGGCTATTTTACGTTAATTATAGTTGAAAAATCAAACCTTGCAGAACTTGGTCATATTATGACTTTAGCTTCAAGAGGAGAACATACTAAGCATCCTAAAGTTATTTATGAAAAAGCAAAGGCAATTAATATTTCATCATTCACAGACTTACAACTAAATGTAGATGGAGAATATGGTGGTAAATTACCAGCGAATTTCTTAAATCTAGAACGTCATATAGATGTCTTTGCACCTAATGATATTGTAAATGAAGAGTTAATAAATAATGATCATGTTGATGACAATTTAATCGAAGAATAAACAGAAATAGTGAAATATATAATGGCAGGTTAGGAAGCGCATAATTTTGTTCCTAACCTGTTCATTTTGGAGGTAAAATTTTGCAAGCAATAGCTAAAAATGACATAAAAACGGGAACAGTTGTTGATTTAACGCATGAAGGCCATGGTGTCGTAAAAATAGATCGCTTTCCTATTTTTATACCACAAGCTTTAATTAATGAACAAATTGAATATAAAATTATCAAAGTAAAAAAGAACTTTGCGATAGGTAAGTTGCTTAATATAAATACGAGAAGTGAGAATCGTGTTGCACCGCCATGTATATATTATGAACGTTGTGGTGGGTGCCAACTTCAACACTTATCATACGAAGCACAACTTGAAATGAAAAAGGAACAAGTGATTAATTTGTTTCAGCGAAAAGCGCATTTTGATAATTCTAAGATTAACGATACAGTTGGCATGACAGATCCTTGGAGATATCGAAACAAGTCCCAGATTCCAGTTGGTAAGAATGAACAGAATGAAGTTATTATGGGCTTTTATCGTCAAAGAAGCCATGACATTATTGACATGGAAAGTTGTTTAATACAAGATTCACAACATCAAGAAGTGATGAATGAAGTTAAATCTATTTTAAAAGATTTAAATGTAAGTATTTATCAAGAACAATTGAAAAAAGGTTTAATGAGACATTTGGTTGTAAGAACAGGATATCATACAGACGAAATGATGATTATTTTTGTAACTAATGGTAAAAAGTGGCCACAAAAAAATGCTGTTGTTGAGAAGATATTAGATGCATTTCCTAATGTGACAAGCATTAAACAAAACATTAATGATAGCCACTCTAATGTTATTATGGGGCGTCAATCTATAACGCTATATGGTAAAGATACAATTATTGATCAATTAACAGATAGTACATTTAAAATAAGTGATCAGTCATTCTACCAAATTAATTCTGAACAAACAGAGAAATTATATAATAAAGCAATTGAATATGCGCAATTGACAGGTAATGAAGTTGTATTAGATACCTATTGTGGTATTGGAACAATAGGGCTATATATGGCACCACATGCAAAACATGTATACGGTGTTGAAGTAGTACCTTCTGCAATTGAAGACGCACAACAAAATGCGACTATAAACCAATGCAATAATACAACTTTTGTCTGTGGGAAAGCTGAAGAAGTTATTTTACAATGGAAAGCACAAGGGATTAAACCAGATGTTGTAATGGTTGATCCGCCAAGAAAGGGCTGTGACGAAACGTTTATTCAGACTTTGCTTACATTAGAACCTAAGCGTATTGTCTATATTTCATGTAATCCCGCAACACAGCAACGTGATGCATTATTATTAGCTGAAAAATATCAACTTGAAGAGGTAACACCGGTAGATATGTTTCCACAAACAACACATGTTGAGACAGTGGCATTATTCAATTTGAAATAGCGCACATGATTTGAGATAAAATTTCGCCTTAATAAGTGAAGAAAGAAGTCGTATATTAAAATTTTATTACAGCCAATTTACTTTCTTGATATGAACTTTTTAAATTAAATGTGACATTGTATACTATATTTAAAGAAGAATAAGAATGTCATGATCGGGAGGGTTGGTAATGCATAAAATTGATTTAACGACAAATAATTTTCAAATGCGAAGGTTTATTATCTTGCAACTTGTTATTGCGTTATTCGTGATTTTATTTACGTATAAGTGGGCGTTAGGTGTCACAGCGGTTGTCGATCAAAATATCATCATCAATCTTGTATATGGGTTTGCTGGATTCATTATTTTATTGATTTTACATGAACTTATCCATAGAGCATTATTTCTTTTATTTAAAAAAGATAGCAAACCTATGTTTAATATAAAAAAAGACAGAATCTTATTCCAAACAGCAGATGCTTGCTTCAACAAATGGCAATTCTCAATTATTATGCTGTCACCACTAATCCTATTAAGTACTGGCTTGCTTATTTTAATTAAGGTATTTGGTTATTCATCACTTATTTTTATGTTTAGTATGCATACTGCTTATTGCTTTATAGATATTCTGCTTGTTGCATTAACAATATCTAGTAGTTTTAAATATGTTCAACAAGATGAAGATAGTATTTATTTGTATCATCAAAAGCCGACTCAATAATAAATTTTAATATGATGATACCAACAAAATGAATTTGCTTGAATTATTTCAGATTACCTATGTTTTCTTACTCAATCGTCTTCATCATCATGCTTAAATAGCAATTGATTTTATAACAACTTGTAGTTATCTCAATATAGTTATCGCTAAGTGCAAGATTTATGTAAAAAAATCGTACACAGCGTATAATTATGTTGAGATATTTTTGTGCGTTATAAAAGTAAAAATTAGTAGGGAGGTGAGCACTTGACTGAGAGACGAATTATTCATATAGATATGGACTATTTTTTTGCACAAGTCGAAATGAGAGACAACCCCAAATTGAAAGGGAAACCAGTTATTGTTGGTGGTAAAGCAAGCAGTAGGGGTGTTGTCTCTACGGCATCTTATGAAGCACGAAAATACGGCGTCCATTCAGCAATGCCTATGTCACAAGCGCATAAATTATGTCCAAATGGATACTTTGTCACAAGTAATTTTGGTGCTTACCGAGAAACATCTGCGCAGATTATGTCTATTTTCCGAAGTTATACAGATAAGGTAGAACCGATGTCATTGGATGAAGCGTATTTAGATATTACAGAATTAGTGAGACCAGACCTTCCTGCTTCGAAAATTGCTCAGTATATTAGAAAAGATATTCTAGAGCAGACACATTTAACAGCATCTGCAGGTGTTTCTTATAACAAATTTTTAGCTAAATTAGCGAGTGGTATGAATAAACCTGATGGTATGACTGTGATTGATTATCAAAATGTCCATGATATTTTGATGACATTGGATATTGGAGATTTTCCAGGCGTAGGTAAAGCTTCCAAAAAAGTAATGCATGATAATGGTATTTTTAACGGTAGAGATTTATATGAGAAAACGGAATTTGAATTAATACGTTTGTTTGGAAAAAGAGGTCGGGGTTTATATAACAAGGCACGCGGTATTGACCATAGTGAAGTGAAATCATCAAGAGTAAGAAAATCAGTAGGGACTGAACGCACATTTGCAACAGACGTGAATGATGATGAAGAGATTTTAAGAAAAGTATGGGAATTGTCAGGTAAAACAGCTGAACGTCTAAATAAATTACAGAAGTCAGCTAAAACTGTAACGGTTAAAATTAAAACTTATCAATTTGAAACGCTATCTAAACAGATGAGTTTAAGAGATTCGGTTAGTTCTGAAGAAGATATTTATAATATTGCATATTTACTTTATAACGATTTAAAAGACCCTGATGTACCAATTCGACTTATTGGTGTCACTGTAGGTAATTTAGAACAATCAACTTATAAAAATATGACGATATATGACTTTATATAAAATAAAGCTCCCTGCAAAGTTTACATTTTTACAATGCTTACTTTGAAGGGAGTATTTTATTTAGTCCTAGCCTTTATCTTTTAGATTTTTACCATAAATATTAGTTACATATGTTAAATTTTCATAATTTTTCAGTAGCCTAAAAGTAATCATTGCGCATGCTTTGGCATCATTCAATGCATCATGATGACCATGAAAATCTAATTGATAAAACTCCATCATATGTTTTAAACCGTATCGATACGAATCAACGGTTCTTTTAGCAAGTTGATAACTACAAAAGTAAGTTAAATTTGGTGTTGGTAAACCAATATTTTGAATGCTTTGATGTAAGACGTTCATATCAAATGCCGCGTTATGTGCGACAACAGGTAAATCTGCAATAAATTGCATCATATATGGAAATACGTAGTCAAACGTAGGTGCATTTTCAACATCTTCTGGTTGTATGCCATGAACTTTAATATTTTGTTGTGAAAAATAGTCTTGCGGATTCACAAGAGTATGAAATGTTTCTGTTATTTGACTATCAATGACTTTAACCATTCCGACAGAACAAATACTTGTACGTTTACCATTTGCTGTTTCAAAATCAAGTGCAACAAACGCATCTTGTATCATGTAGTCAATCCTTTCAATTAATTAAATGTATATATTAATAGACTTTTAGTCATTTGCTTACAAACGATACATAATATTATACGTGAAGGTATAACGTGAAATCTATCATTTGGATGTAACTCTGATTAAAAAGTAAATGATGATATGCTTTAAAATCGGTCAAATTAATTCAACATCAAATTTAGAGTTATTAACATTAGTAGTTTAAAAAATAAATGACTAAAAATACAATAATTAGCCTTGAAAATGAAAAAACGCAGATCAATGATTCAGAAAATGAATCTAGTGATCTCCGTAAAGCAAAATAATATAGACATTGGGTTATTGTAAGTGACCCAAATGCCTATCATGTCGTATGATATTTATCTGTCTATTGTAGTGATGTTTAATTATTCTTCGTCGAATGTACGAGCGCCAAGTTCTTTTTCGTAAAGATATAATGCATTGCTGTCATCGCCGATACGAGTTAAATAATTGATGTGAGTTTCAAACATTGATTCTTCTTCGACTTGTTCATCTAAGAACCAGTTTAAGAATGAGATAGTTGCATAATCTTTATCTTGACGAGCGATTTCAGATAAGTTATAGAAACGTCTTGTTACTTCTTGTTCTTGAGATAAGCTGTCTTTGAAAGTTTCTAGTATGCTTGAAAAGTCAATTTTTGGTGCTGAAACTGCTCTGAATTCTGCATGTGCACCTCTGTCGTTAATATAGTTATAAATCTTTTGTCCATGGAAACGTTCTTCTTTAGCTTGTTGAATGAAGAAGTTTGCAAATCCTTCGTACGATTCTTTATCACAGTATGCTGCCATTGCCATATATGCGTGTGCTGCAAAGTACTCATGGTTCATTTGATCATTTAATGCTTCTAATAAATTTTTACTTAACATTTTGATACACCTCTTATTTGTAAATTAAAATTACTATGAATTAAACTTAGTATAACAAACTCATTCTCAATTGTAAATAATAATAATTATAATTTAACACCTTATTTTAGCACTCTAATTGAGAAAATGTATCATTTAGCGATATTTAATTGAGAATAAATATCATTTTTAATTATCTAAATGAGAATGATTATAATTTAGAAACACTGTATCAATTTGTGATTGAGAAACTTTTTTGAAGTTGCCTTGTCATGTTATAATGATGCGAGTGGAAATTTGAGGAGGAAACACATGAGACAGTGGACGGCAATCCATCTAGCGAAATTGGCGCGTAAAGCAAGTAGAGCAGTAGGTAAAAGAGGAACAGATTTACCTGGACAAATCGCTAGAAAAGTGGATACAGATATATTAAGAAAATTAGCAGAGCAAGTTGATGATATTGTATTTATCAGTGGAACAAATGGTAAAACAACGACTTCAAACTTAATTGGACATACTTTAAAAGCAAATAATATTCAAATTATACACAATAATGAAGGTGCTAATATGGCTGCAGGTATAACTTCTGCATTCATCATGCAATCAACACCTAAGACTAAAATTGCGGTAATCGAAATTGATGAAGGTTCGATTCCACGTGTGTTAAAAGAAGTTACACCTTCAATGATGGTATTTACTAATTTCTTTAGAGATCAAATGGATCGCTTCGGTGAAATTGATATTATGGTTAATAACATTGCAGAGACAATTAGTAATAAAGGCATCAAATTATTGCTAAATGCTGATGATCCATTTGTGAGTCGTTTGAAAATCGCAAGTGATACGATTGTGTACTATGGTATGAAAGCACATGCCCATGAATTTGAACAAAGTACGATGAATGAAAGTAGATATTGTCCAAACTGTGGTCGCTTATTGCAATACGATTATATTCATTATAATCAAATTGGTCATTATCACTGTCAGTGTGGTTTCAAACGAGAGCAAGCAAAATATGAAATATCAAGTTTTGATGTGGCACCGTTTTTACATTTAAATATCAATGATGAAAAATATGATATGAAAATTGCAGGTGACTTTAACGCTTATAACGCGTTAGCAGCATATACTGTTTTAAGAGAGCTAGGGTTAAATGAACAAGCAATTAAAAATGGCTTTGAAACGTATACATCAGACAATGGTCGTATGCAGTACTTTAAAAAAGAACGAAAAGAAGCGATGATCAATTTAGCTAAAAATCCTGCAGGAATGAATGCAAGTTTATCAGTTGGTGAACAATTAGAAGGCGAAAAAGTGTATGTTATTTCGCTAAATGATAACGCTGCAGATGGTCGAGATACTTCATGGATTTATGATGCAGATTTTGAAAAATTATCTAAGCAACAAATTGAAGCTATCATCGTGACAGGTACACGAGCAGAAGAACTTCAATTGCGATTGAAGTTAGCAGAGGTTGAAGTACCAATTATAGTTGAGCGTGATATTTATAAAGCAACGGCAAAGACTATGGATTATAAAGGTTTCACAGTTGCAATACCAAACTATACATCATTAGCGCCTATGCTTGAACAATTAAACCGTTCGTTTGAAGGAGGTCAATCATAATATGCATGAATTGACTATTTATCATTTTATGTCAGATAAATTGAATTTATACAGTGATATAGGAAATATTATTGCTTTAAGACAACGTGCTAAAAAACGAAATATTAAAGTTAATGTCGTAGAAATCAATGAAACAGAAGGTATTACCTTTGATGAATGTGATATTTTCTTTATCGGTGGTGGAAGTGATAGAGAACAAGCATTAGCAACAAAAGAATTAAGTAAAATTAAGACACCACTTAAAGAAGCGATTGAAGATGGTATGCCGGGATTAACAATTTGTGGAGGCTATCAATTTTTAGGAAAAAAATATATCACGCCTGATGGTACAGAATTAGAAGGGTTAGGTATTTTAGATTTTTATACTGAATCAAAGACAAACCGATTAACAGGAGATATTGTTATCGAAAGTGATACTTTTGGAACTATTGTAGGTTTTGAAAATCACGGTGGTAGAACATATCATGATTTCGGTACACTTGGTCATGTCACTTTTGGTTATGGTAATAATGATGAAGATAAAAAAGAAGGCATTCATTATAAAAATTTATTAGGTACTTATTTACACGGACCAATTTTACCTAAAAATTACGAAATCACTGATTATCTGTTAGAAAAAGCTTGTGAACGTAAGGGTATTCCGTTTGAGCCTAAAGAAATAGATAATGAAGCGGAAATACAAGCGAAACAAGTATTAATAGACAGAGCAAATAGACAGAAGAAATCTCGTTAACTCTGAACATCGCATCAATGGATTTAATATTGATAAACAATGAAGTTTAGTAATTAATCATATATGTATAAACACACACATTATTTTGGATGGAAACAACCAAATTGATGTGTGTTTTTTTTGTTCTAGTGAATAATTATTATACAATGAGTATCTATCCTAGAATTATCAATAGTAATGGTGATTATGCAACATGAAAAAATGAATGATGAAAGGAATTTGACGATGAAGCCTACTAAATTGATATTAAAAGATGCATCTTATTTACATAGCAAAACATCGATAACATTTATTTTAAAAGATGTAGTTATCGAAGAAGATAATAAAATTTATTATTTCGACACTAGTGCAACTTTCGAAGATCAAGAAGTTAAATTTGAATTTGCACTTTTTGATAGTGACATGGACAATTTGAAACATATGGATTACGACAATCCTGTTACTGAAATATATTTTATAGAACCTGATTTACATTTTACAATTATTGATTTTAATCAAGAACTGCTTTGTATTTATATTGATTTTGATTCTGGTTTAAGGCATTCAAACATGGCAACAGAATCTGGTATTTCATTAAGGATAAATGTTGCTAAATCAGATTTTACTAAATTTATTAATGAATTAGCCTCTTTACATTAATGATTTAAATCTGATACATAATTACAATCAAAAAAGACAGCCACATCCCTCCGTAGTTTAGGGGTGTGGCTATATTTGAGTCTGAATATTTATGCTTGTAATTTTAAAAAGGGACATGCTATATACGATAAAAAGAGGCGGGGACATAAATCAATGTTCTATGCTCTACGAAGTTATATTGGCAGTAGTTGACTG
>ERZ1023473.8-NODE-8-length-153055-cov-24.439000_pt1 | contig 153055 bp, 152 predicted proteins | sample MGYA00380533_ERZ1023473 | MGnify/ENA primary metagenome ERZ1023473 (study PRJEB33173, sample SAMEA4830327) | metagenome | study: EMG produced TPA metagenomics assembly of the PRJEB25223 data set... | reverse complement strand
CTCCTGTACCAGTGGCGCCGGTTGGACCAATTTCCCCCGTTGCTCCTGTGACGCCAGTCGCTCCCGTTTCACCTGTGGCTCCGGTTGCTCCTGTGCCGGTGGCGCCGGTTGGACCAATTTCCCCCGTTGCTCCTGTGACGCCAGTCGCTCCCGTTTCACCTGTGGCTCCGGTTGCTCCTGTTCCAGTGGCGCCGGTTGGACCAATTTCCCCCGTTGCTCCTGTGACGCCGGTCGCTCCCGTTTCACCTGTTGCACCGGTTGCTCCTGTGCCGGTGGCGCCCGTAACTCCTGTCGCTCCTGCAGCAGCTAAAAGCGTATAATCTGGGGAAGTATCGGGTGTACCTGTTGGCGATGCTGTGTTTACAAGATACGTCTCGCCTTCATATGTCACCACTTGACCTACTGGATACCCTGGTGCCGCTGCCGCATCAAACGGAACAACTCCAGTTAGACCTACACCGGTAGCGCCGGTTGCCCCAGTCGGACCGGGATCTCCCGTAACACCTGTTGGTCCTGTACCTGTTGCTCCTGCAGCAGCTAAAAGCGTATAGTCCGGTGATGTATCAGGCGTCCCTAATGGCGGTGCTGAATTGACCACATACGTACTGCCATCGTATGTCACCACTTGCCCTACTGGGTAGGCTGGTGCTACTGCTGGATCAAATGCCAGAATGCCTGTTAAACCTACACCTGTTGGACCGATTGGACCTGCTGGACCTGCTGGGCCCGCTGGACCTGCTGGACCTGCTGCACCCGCCGGACCTGCTGGGCCTCTTCTTCCTCTCCCGCCTGGCGGACCTTGAATCACACAAACACAAGGATCTTTTCCGCAGCAAGGATTTTTCACTGGTTTTCCTGGCTTCCCTGATCTTCCTTTCTTACAACTATCACATTCCCAGCCATCATCCTTATACGCATCATACCAGCTTCCTTTTTGGTAGTGGTCTGTCGAATGAGTTGGATATGTCTTTCCGCATTGTCTACATCTTCTCATAGAATCACCCCCATCCATCGTATTCATCATGATTTAGAAAGGTGTATGTACACTTTTATTTTTTTATTAATCAAAAGACCTTGCACTTCATATACAAGGTCTTTCTTTCATTAAAGTCTCATCGTCATTTTTAAATCTTTTCCTACCATACTATAATCCATATCTTTTGGACGGATGGCTTCTTTTAATGTTTTCGTACCTTCTCCTTCAAAGAAAGTAGGTGCATCTTTCCCTCCAATTAATAATGGTGCCATATAAATAATGACTTCGTTCACAAGTGATGCTTCTAAAAAGGATGCACTCACACTTCCTCCCGCCTCCACAAGTACCGACATGACAGAACGCTTCTTCAGCATGCGTAACACATCATGGATGTCTGTCCGATTTTCTCCGCTTGTGATAAAGACCTGATGTCCTTTTTGCACCAGTTGATGGTATTTTTTTTGATCGTACTTGTTTGAGGTACAAATAATGGTTTCTGCCATATGATCGTTTAAACATTTCGCATGAAGCGGAATCCTTAAGGTGGAATCTAAAATGACACGAATGGGCTGTGTCACGAATGAATCTTTTACAATAAGACCTGCATCATCTTGAATAATGGTTTCGACGCCTGTTATCACAGCATCTGCTTCTTGACGTAATTGCTGCACTTCATTCCTCGCTTCTGTTCCCGTAATCCATTTGCTTTCTTGATGAGCTGTTGCAATTTTTCCGTCTAACGAAATGGCTGTTTTTAATATGACATATGGAAGATCTGATTGTATGGAATGAAAAAAAGGAAGATTTAAGCTGTCCGCTTCCCGTTTACATATCCCTTCTTCTACTTCTATCCCTGCTTGTTTCAACATCGTGACCCCTTTACCTGCTACAAGTGGATTTGGGTCATGAGTGGCAATGACCACACGTTTCACCCCGCTCTTTATAATGGCTTCTGAGCAAGGACCTGTTTTTCCATGATGCGAACAAGGTTCGAGCGTCACATATAGATGAGCTCCCTTCGCCTTTTCTCCTGCCATTTGCAGCGCATGAATTTCAGCATGCGGTTCGCCCGCCTTCATGTGAGCACCAATTCCGACGATCTCACCTTTTTTGACTACTACTGCCCCGACAAGCGGATTTGGTGAGGTTTGTCCTTTCATGACTTTTGCGTTGGCAATCGCTAGCTTCATATAAAAAACATCGTCTTTCATGTAAGTCTCCTTTCCTCTCTTTCAAGGGAAAGAACTCCTTCAGGAAATGAAGGAGTTCTATTCTCATGTGCTATATTTTTTCCATCCGTTTCTTTTCAGATCGATCATAGTAAGGCAAGGAATAAAAAAGTTTATAAGATGCTCGTTGTTTACAAAAACAGCATTTGCGACATTCATATTTATTAATGAGGAGCACATGCGGACAATTGAGTACAGACAGACCTTTTTTCATATGTTCCTTGCAAACACTTATCATGAGAATCCCCCGCTTACATTCTTTTTCTTAATGAGAGATTACTTCTTTCGGAAATTGTTCGAATAAGCGTAGTACTTCGGTATGCGTCCCATCTTCTCGAACGTGATAAATCCCGCCGTCGTATGAGCTTGCGTATACATCATTGCCTAATTGTCTGATGGCACTAATCCCATTTTTGGCAATTCTAATTGGGCCGGTGTTGACATCCAGCTCTGGATTCCACACTACGATATAGCCCCAATAATCGCCGCTTACAATATAGCCAGAGTCTGTGACTGTGACCGATTTAATCGAATACTGGTGTTCGTTATGCTGGTCTAAAATTCTTCCAGTATGCAAATCAAACAATCTCACATTCTTGTCACGGCTGACAATGGCGATACGATCTCGTTTACTATCAATAAAGACATCATTTAACAGCTCTGTCGCACCGATGTATTCCGCTTTTAAGGATAAACTCTTTTTATCTAAAAGACAGATGGTTCCTTCAACCGCTGCTGTGATGATATGATCTCCTTCTACCTTTAATGCTTTGACCGCACAATCGTGTGCTTTGGAACGGCCGATTTCCTTTAAGTGTTCTGTTGAAATGACATGGACATAACCGCCGTAAGTTCCAATATAAAATTGACGATCCTCCTCGTGGAAATACACGCTGTTGACCGGACCTGTGTTGAGATCAAACGAAACCATTTGCTGTAATGATTCATGAACAATATGCACCTGACTTGCATGGTCTCCCCACGCATAATAGCTTCCATCCCGTGCAACAGCTACTCCATTCGTTAAAACGCCCGTTGATTTAGCAATTTCCATTCCATTTTTTCTGAATTTTCCATCATCTGATGCGGTAATAATATCACCTGCATCAGTCAGCGCAATGTCATTGATAGATGGTGTCGCCATTTCGATCTCATCTGATATGACTTTGCCCTTTTCAATCGACCATTCACAATATGTTTTTCCAAAGCTGGCTCCTAGTATTGACTTCTCATCCTCTGTCCAGACAAGCGAGCGCTCCCACTGATATTTATGAGGCAGCAGTGTATCGACTAAATCACCGGTTTCATAATTCCACAGCTTAATTAAATGGTCGTAGCCTGCTGTCAGCAAGTAATTACCGCTTGGAGAAAAATTCACGCGCTTGACGCCCTGTAAATGGGCTTTGATGATTTTCTTCTCCTGTAAAGTCGCCGCATCGTAAATAATAACGGTGCCATCATCTCTGCCAAGTGCGAATACTTCTTTTTGATTGCTGCCGCTGATCGTATCCAGTTCATAATCAAACGGGCCAATTTCCCCTACAATTTCTCCGGTCTCATACAGCCATACAAGGACGTATCCATCATCACCTGTTGTGTAAGCTTTATCACCATGTATCCATACAGCTAATACATCTTTGCTATGACCATGGAATTCTCTTAAAATAGCACCCGTTTCGATATCCCAGACTAAGCATCTTCTATCTCTGGATACGGATACAAGCAAAGTATCCTGCTTCGCAAAAGCGACGGCTTCTACATCATCCGCATGACCAAACAACGTGCGGATTCGTGTATTTGTGCCTGTATCATATAATTGAATGGTATAGTCTGACGATGCACTCGCTAAATACTTTCCGTTTTCAGAAAGAGATATTGAGTTAATGATATGCTCGTGACTGCCAATGAACGTTCCTTCTCCTGTCTCCCGGTTCCACTGATAAATACAGCGGTCATAGCCGCCAGTGTAAACGATTTGGTCGTGCTGAGTTGATAAAACAGATGTAATTGGTCCTCTATGCATAGTTTTACACTCCCACCTTTATATGTTGTTTTTGACGAGTCACTAAACGAAAACCAGTAAATCGAAAAACGGGATCTGGGTGCTTCCCGTGTCTTCTTGCGACTCTGCATAAATCTCCACCTCTTGCGAAGGAGCCGCCTTTTAAAATGTAGTAGTCACTTCCGAGTGTTTCCGTTAAATCATCGACGACCTCGATGCCGCCTTCATATACGTGATATTTGGTGTTGACCCATTCCTCGACGTTGCCCCCCATATCATAAAGACCAAATAAGGATCTGCCCTTTTCGTAATGACGGACAGGCGTCGTTTTTTCAATATTTGATTCGTGTGTATTGCAGTAAGAAGGATCAAACTCATCTCCCCACGGGTATTGATTTCTCGTGTTTCCCCGGGCAGCATACTCCCATTCTTCTTCCGTAGGAATCGACACATCCATCCCCAGTTTCCCGCTCAGCCACTGACAGAACGAGAAGGCTTCCTCAATGTCCATGCCCCAAGCTGGATGATCTTTTCCCCCGCCAAGCTCTTCGTTCGTTAAGCTCTCTGGGTATGTCTGTCCTGTTTCATCACAATAGCTTTGATACAGTTCATTGCTGACGACCGTATCTGAGATAAAAAATTCGTTGATATACGGCTGATAGGATGGAAATTCTTTGTACAGCCATTTTTGAAATTTTTTCTCACGGCCGTAGGTTGGATTGAGCAGCTTGTCCTTCCAGTATTCTGATGCCTTTTTCATATCTTCTTCATTACTTCCAATCGTTGCATAGCCGCTTGGAATTTGAATCCAATTGATATCAGGTTTCACGCTTTTCTCCCGCCTTCTTTCAATAAACTCGTCTATTGATTAATTAATTTCTTCTCATCGACCATATGCCCTGAGGCTGCTTTTGCCTTTAAATAGGCTTCATTGTAGAGAGAGGCTTCGACCGTATGATCAAACCGCAAAACAGGAAGACCGTAAGCTGCAATAGAATCGACTTTATCTGGATTGTTCGTTAGTAAATGCAATGGTTTCCCTTTGTTTAAATAGTGCAAAACTGCTGCTGCTTCCTCGTAATGCCGATCATCATCCCCGCAGCCGATCAGGCGGTTGGCTTCAAAAGTATCCAGCTGCATTTCCTGTAATTTATACGTCAATGCTTTTGCCATCAGCCCAATAGACCGCCCTTCTTGATTGGCCATATACACCAGCATACCTTTTCCGTAATCGGTGATTTTCTTCAGTGATAATGCAAGCTGTGGACCACAGTCACATTTCAGTGACCCAAACACATCACCTGTTTGGCAGACACTATGGATTCGCACAAGCGGCGGCCGTTCATTTTCAAAGTCGCCAAATAAGAGACAAGAGGAAAAGGTTTGCTGCGCGGTACTCATTTGGACAATCGATTCGATCGTTGGTTTTGTATCCCGTTCAACAGGTGCGAAGGCATACCACTTAAATGGCACTTCTTCATGTTGAATGGAAATTGGCAAATTCACAGGCCCCACGAGCAAATAGTGTTTTTCTTGAAAGGTAAAATGATGAATCATTGATTGTAATTCATCTACAAACTTGTTCATTTGTCTCCCCCCTATTCATCACTGCACCCATAGCGCAGTGATGGAGTGATGAATATGTGTACGCACTCCCTCTGCCTGTGTGCTCCCGCAGAAGGAAATGAATGTGCAGTGTCTCTCATCGCTTTAGACCTTGTCCATTTCCAGTACAAAGGAGCAGAAATCTTGGTTCATATGCTTTTTTTGTCAGAGCAGCAAACACCCTTGATTGGCAGGCGCTCTTTCTTAACATGAACACCTCTGCTAGCTTTGAATCACTCACCTTTGTACTAGATTTTGACGGCAATGACATGATGCTGGCTTATTCCGGCCTTCGCTTGTAATGGTGATATGGATACAAGCTCAAGACCTGATGTACAAATTTTTTCGCCAAGCTGAGAATCTGAAAACGAAAAATGAAAACGGCCATCTTCTCCGATTAATCCTGTTTTCCACTCTTCTCCCCAGACAACAAGTGAAAAGACACCGCCTTCATGAAGTAAAGAAGAGACCTGTTTTAAATAACGTTCATGATCATCAGGATGTTGATGATGAAAGCAGCCATGATCTAAAATCAAATCAAACTGCATCCCGCGTCCCTGATCCATGGACCATGACATAAAATCTTGATGAACAAAGTGGACAGGAACTGTTTCTCTTTTCTGTAACCCTTCCCACTCCTCATGCTCATACAGATCGATACCGACATATGCGGAAAGCCCGCTTAAATGTTCAAGTGCACGGCCGTTGCCGCACCCGATATCCAGTACAGAAGCAAGTGCATTCTTTTCCCTTGAACGCCATGCCTTTAATGACATCACTGCTGCGTCTGTTAAGGATGGATCAGTGGACCACATATCTGTTCTTTGCTCATAATGCTCTTGGAATGCCATGCGCATCTTTTCTAAATACAATTCACTGTCTTCATGGTACAAAGCCTTTTTCATCATGAAACCTCCTTCAATTCACAATCGTCTTTTCGGGTAAAGGTGGTTTTCAAGCCAAAAACCTTATGTTAAAATGAAAGATGGATTTTTTAGGAAAATCTGTTTGTCTGAAAAAGGAGAGAAGCATCCCACATGTTCACTCTTCTTTTTCAGCATTCATCCTCCTCATATGCAGCCGTTTGAAGGCCGCCTCGCCTCAGCTTATTCTCTCTTTTTTTCATATGAGTTCACCTCCTTCACCGTTCGATCAACTCACACTCTTTATTGAAACCGCTTTCTCTTTTGTATAAGGACTTAACGCCTTTTGACTATCTCTTGCAAAGTGTTCATAGTAGAAAAACCAATCTACTGTTTAGATTGACTATCATTTTTTCTTCAAGTACATGATTCTTTGCTTTGTTTTAGTAAACCCTTTTGTAACTTAAAGGCGCTTAGGCCTTGGTTTCTGCCACCCCCTTTCACTAAGTGATGCTCCGAATAAACTCATCAGAAATTTAACAACTAATTCCATAATGACTGGAATAAGCCAAATATATTGTTTTTAGTTTATTTTGTCAACAAATTATTTCCTAAACATTAAAATGAATTTCCTAATTGAAAATACAGGTATTTTTCGTGGTTTTTTGACCTTAAAACAATTATTTCTACATAAAAATACAATTTAAACCAATAGAACTAAGAAATTTATCTACTAAATTACACAAGTTTTTTATTTAATTTTAAATCAAAATAGAAAGATACAATAATTATTTCCCGAATGGTTTTTTGTGATATTTCGACTATTTTTTTCTGATTCCCCATGTTTTTCTTTGGTATAGCGGCATTTTCAATTAGAGCGTTTACTATTTATTCCATACTTATGTATTTATTTATTATCATAAAAAAGATATATGTCTCTCCTTCAGACATGGAAGCATGAAAAAAAGCCCCTTACAAAAGTAAGAGGCTTTTTCAGTTGGCGTTTACGCCCAGTTTTTCACTTTTTCATGATCTGTGACAAAGAGAAGCACTTTCCCTTCATCTAAATGTTCTTCAAATGTCTCAGCTTCTTCTTTGGTGAAACCAATTTCATGAATTTTATTGCGGAGTTCATCTCCCTTTTTACTAAAGATGTTCCCAACCGCATGTTTAAGTCCAACTTCTCTTGAGCCTATCGTATTGGCATCTGCATTATTTGCAATACGCTCTGTTCGATCATCGTCATGGGATAGAACATAAATGTCCTCTCTTGCAACACCGATCGATTTTAATTGCTCTACATCTCTTTGAAGTGTTTCATCATTTGAATACTCTCTTACAACAGGTTTCATTTTATATTCCTCCTTTAACGTCTTACGAATCTTTTACCCGTCACTTTTGACATTAAACCTTACAAGAGCACATCCAATTTGCTTAATGAACATACCATGCCTATCGACTTATTTTTGACAAAAAGCCTGTTGAAATGACTAAATTTTCTGAAATATCGTGTTCATTCCTGTTGATTTGTTGTACAATTCTTATACTGGAGGCTAGAAATGAGGGAGAGCTGATGTATTACTTTTCAGCGGAGCAGCAGTTTAATGCTTGGGTTGTCAGTGATTTGGTGAAACAGCTTTTTCAAAAGTGGAATCCTGAAGAAGCGAATACAAAGCCGCTTACATTGTTTGCCGAACAGCACTTTCGCATCTCCATTGATTATCTCTTTTCCATCATTATTAACATTGGAGATATCGAGTCAATTGATCAAGATCCACAAGACCTGTTGTCCTCATATTTGAATATCCTTTTTCCTTTTGTGACGCGCGATATGATGAAAGCCTCCATGCAAAATGCAAACGAATATTTGTTAAAAGAACGTGATGCGGATGTGTATCAGCTGTTTGGCTGTCTCCCGCCGCTCCTCTCTGTATCTTTTCAGAAAAAGTAGTCCCCTTCGATGAGATGGCGGCTGCTTTTTTGTGTGTGTTTTGAAAAGACCGTATGTTTTGAACGAAAAGAAGCATCATGTTAATGTAAATCTAGGCTGTAAGTGAAAGGGAGGATTTGACATGAGTCAACAAAAGCAAATTCAATTAGCTAAACGTCCAAAAGGATTACCTACAAAAGATGTTTTTCATTTTGAAACAGTAGATATACCTGTACCGCAAGATGGAGAGGTCTTGGTTCAAACGAAATATGTTTCTGTAGATCCTTATATGAGAGGACGAATGCAGGATACAAAATCCTATACACCTCCGTTCAAGCTAAATGAAGTGATTCAGGGCGGTGTCGTCGGAGAAGTCGTTGAGTCGAAATCGCCTCAATTTGAAAAGGGTGATTTTGTCCTTGGATTCCTTGGCTGGCAAGAATATTCCACTGCCAAAGCTGAATCTCTGACTAAAATTGATCCGTCCATTGCGCCATTGTCCTATTATTTAGGCATCTTGGGGATGCCAGGGCAAACCGCTTACTTTGGCCTGCTTGCGATTGGTCAGCCAAAAGAAGGCGAGACGGTTGTCATTTCTGGAGCCGCAGGTGCCGTTGGTTCCGTTGTGGGACAAATCGCTAAGATCAAAGGCGCACACGTCGTGGGAATTGCCGGATCTGATGATAAACTCGCTTATTTAAAAGAATTAGGCTTTGATGAAACGATTAATTATAAAACAACGAATGATTTAGATGATGCGATTGCAAAAGCCTGTCCTAACGGCGTTGATGTGTACTTTGACAACGTAGGCGGCGAAATTTCAGATGCGGTGATGAATCATTTGAACCGTTTTGCACGCATTCCAGTATGCGGTGCCATTTCTTCTTATAATATTAGCGCAAGCGAAGATATCGGTCCGCGTGTGCAAACAAAACTCATCAAAACAAGCGCATTGATGCAGGGATTCATCGTTGCCAACTATTCAGATCGTTTTGGAGAGGCAGCGAAGGATCTCGCACAATGGGTAAAAGAAGACAAACTCACATATAAAGAAACAATCATTGAAGGCTTTGATAACATTCCTGATGCATTCCTTGGATTATTCAAAGGGGAAAATGTCGGAAAACAGCTTGTCAAAATTTCATAACAAAAAAGGACCCTCCATGTGGAAGGGTCCTTTTCTTATGCCTGCTTGGGCGCAAGCTGCAGCTGGCCTTGCTTATACACAATTTCTTCAAGCGAAAGATTTAGCTTTTTCGCCATTTTTTTCAGCATTGATTGCTCTTGAGGTGTGACAAGACTGATGACTGCGCCTTCTTTTCCAGCACGTCCGGTTCTGCCTGAACGGTGGATGTAGCCCTCTTCATTTGGCATATCTGCATGAATGACATATGGCAGGTCATCAATATCGATTCCTCTTGCTGCAATATCTGTTGCAAGGAGGAGCGGGAATTCACGCTGTTCAAATGATTTTAATATTACAGCACGCTCAGCTTTTTTTGCTTCACTATGAAGGACACCAAGGTCGACATGGTGATACGCTAATTTCTCTGCATAAATGCTTAAGTTCGTAATGTCACGCACAAAAACGAGCGCCTGCATGTCCTCAAGCCGTGATAGCTTTTGCAGTAGTTTCACTTTGTCACGCTGATCACATAACAGATAATAGTGACCCACTTTCTGCGCTTCTTCCTCACTTCTAGCAATTTTCAATACTTCTGGTTCAGATGTCATTTCTTTGATCAGCTGAACGGTTTCTTCTTTCAACGTGGCAGAAAAACAAAGGATTTGTCTTTCTTTTAATGTGGACTTAATGATCGCTTGGATCGTTTTCATATGCTCTGGCACAAGAAGTTGATCTGCTTCGTCTAATACGATCGTTTTGACTTCATGCATTTTCAGTTTCTTGATTTTGATTAATTCTTGTACTCGGCCAGGTGTCGCCACAACGATGTTCGGGTGTTTCTTTAGCTTTTCTTGCTGCTTCTTGATGTTCGCTCCACCAATCAAGGAAACCGCTTTGATGTCTGATCCTTGTTTGAACTCTTGCACGACATCAAAGATTTGCATCACAAGCTCTCTTGAAGGTGCCAAGATTAAGACTTGCGGATGCTTGATATTGACATCAATTTTATTTAAAAGCGGCAGAACATACGCAAGTGTCTTCCCCGTTCCAGTTGGCGATTCTGCGATCACATCACGCTTCTCCGTAATCCACTCTGCTGTTTTTTCTTGTATAGCTGTTGGTTTTTCGAAGCCAGCCGCTTGAAAGTTCTCTTGAATAAATGGCTTTGCTTCTTTCAAAAATGCCCAATTTTCCGTCATGTCGATCTCCTTTATCCTCATTCAATCTATCCTTTAGTATCTCAAAATCAGCTTTGAAACGCAATTTTTCTTTTGATGCTTTTATCGAGCCGGACAGTTCGATATAATCATGAGAGGCACTAGCCGTTTTGAATCTATTTGAGGTGTAAAAAATGATATTATCTGTTAAAGATTTAAGTCATGGCTTTGGCGACAGAGCCATTTTCCACGAAGTGTCCTTCCGTTTATTAAAAGGCGAGCATGTCGGCTTAATCGGCGCCAACGGTGAAGGAAAGTCAACGTTTATGAATATTATTACTGGCAAGCTGGAGCCAGATGCAGGAAAAGTCGAATGGGCGAAAAATGTCCGTGTCGGCTATCTTGATCAGCATACCGTGCTAGAAAAGGGAAGAACGATCCGTGAAGTCCTTCAGGATGCATTCCATTATTTATTTTCAATGGAAGCCGCGATGAATGACATTTATGGCAAAATGGGTGAAGCCGATCCTGATGAGCTGGAAAAGCTGTTAGAGGAAGTGGGCGTCATTCAGGATGCACTGACAAACAATGATTTCTATATCATTGATTCTAAGGTCGAGGAGATTGCAAGAGGTCTTGGCTTAACGGATCTCGGGCTGGACCGTGATGTGACGGAGCTCAGCGGCGGTCAGCGTACGAAGGTGCTGCTAGCGAAATTGCTGTTAGAGAAGCCAGAAATTCTCCTTCTCGATGAGCCGACCAACTATTTGGATGAGCAGCATATTGAGTGGCTGAAGCGTTATTTACAAGAATATGAAAATGCGTTTATCCTCATTTCACATGATATTCCGTTTTTAAACAGTGTCATCAACTTGATTTATCATGTTGAAAATCAAGAACTCACGCGCTATGTTGGCGACTACGACCAATTTAAACAAGTGTACGAAGTCAAAAAGCAGCAGCTCGAAGCAGCCTATAAAAGACAGCAGCAGGAAGTGGCTGAACTAAAGGATTTTGTCGCAAGAAACAAAGCACGTGTCAGCACAAGAAATATGGCGATGTCCCGCCAAAAGAAACTGGATAAGATGGATATGATTGAACTCGCAGCAGAAAAGCCAAAACCTGAATTCCATTTTAAACCGGCACGTACTTCTGGGAAACTGATTTTTGAAACGAAAGATTTGGTCATCGGTTATGATGAACCGCTCTCCCGCCCATTGAATTTGAAAATGGAACGCGGGCAAAAAATTGCGTTGTACGGTGCTAACGGTATCGGTAAAACGACGCTGCTCCGAAGTCTTCTTGGGGAAATCACACCTATTTCTGGTGAGGTGGAACGTGGAGAATTCTTGCATATTGGCTACTTTGAGCAAGAAGTAAAAGAGCAGAACAGCAATACTTGTATTGAAGAAGTATGGAGCACCTTCCCTTCTTACACGCAATATGAAGTCAGAGCCGCTCTTGCAAAATGCGGATTAACGACAAAACATATTGAAAGCCGTGTATCTGTTTTAAGTGGAGGAGAAAAAGCAAAGGTCCGTCTTTGCAAGCTGATCAACGAAGAAACCAACTTACTTGTTCTCGATGAGCCGACAAACCACTTAGATGTCGATGCAAAAGAAGAACTAAAACGCGCGTTAAAAGAATATAAAGGCAGCGTCTTATTGATTTCTCACGAACCTGAATTTTATCAAGATGTGGCAACCGAAACTTGGAATTGCGAATCTTGGACAACAAAAGTATTATAACGACAAAAAAGCCTTATATCTTCTAAAGATATAAGGCTTTTTCTCATTAATGACCTGCTTGGATATTCACCAAATGCTTACGTCCAAGGAGGAGGATGATCATGCCTAAGAGAACCACAGCAGCCCCGACATAATAAGGTGTACTTGCTGTATAGGATTCAGCGAGAACTCCGGCAATCCAAGGAGCAATCGCGCCCCCAATAAATCGTACAGCACTGTAAGAGGATGAAGCAATTGAACGTTCAACCGGTGCTGACCCCATCACAGCTGTCGTGAGCACTGTATTGATCATACCGAGAATTCCCCCAGCAATGACAATTCCGCAGATCACGACCACAGAATGAGACGTCCATACCCCAATACCGAATAAAATCACAGCAAACGAAGCAAACAGAACGACAAGCGAGGTCAATGTCCCAAGTTTGCGATGAATGACTGGCGCTGAGAAGACAGAGGTCACAGCCAAGAATAGCCCCCATCCAAAAAAGACATATCCAAGTCCATGCTCATCAAGATGGAGCACAAATGGCGAATACGCTAAAAGCACAAAGAAACCGAAATTGTATAAGAAAGCGGCAGATGCCATCGTTAAAAGTCCTTTATATTTTAACGCCCCGACCGCCTCAAATAATTTCACTTTTTTCTGCGGCTTTTGCATAGGTGGAAGCATAAAGGTAATCGCTAAAAGAGCAATAAGCATTAACACGGCAACGCCAAAGAAAGGCCCGCGCCAAGAAATTGTGCCAAGCTCACCGCCAAGTAGCGGTCCAACCGATATCCCAAGACCTAGTGCTGCCTCGTATAAAATAATGGCCTTCGCACTTCCTCCAACAGATACACCAACAATGACAGAGAGTGCAGTTGAAATAAATAAAGCATTCCCAATGCCCCATCCGCCTCTAAAGCCAATTAATTCATTAATCGTTGAAGAAGTACCACCTAAAGCAGAAAAAACAATAATAAAAATGAGTCCAACTAATAACGTCCTTTTCGCACCAATCCGACTAGAAATAAAGCCGGTAAAGAACATCACAAAGCCGGTTACAAGTAAGTAGCTTGTAAATAAAAGAGAGACCTGGCTTGGAGATGCGTGTAATTGCGATGCAATGGCTGGCAGGATCGGGTCGACGAGTCCTATTCCCATAAACGAAATCACACACGCAAAGGCAACAGCCCAAACGGCTTTTGGCTGCCTAAGCAAACTTGTACGCTGTTTCAACACTTCTTCTTCCTTCATTCCATCAGAACCTTTCCTTCAAATGTTGACAAAATAAAATAAACACGCAGAGGTGTTTATTTTTGTAATTGCTCAATTGCATGAGCCGCTCTTTCTTTCATCGCTTCAAGATCCTTTTTAAAGGATTGAATCGTTTCAAGCTTTTTTGTTATCAATTGATGCTGCACAGTCAGCTGCGCATCAATATCTAAAAGCTTCTCTAATCGCTCCTTCGGATCAAGCGACAGCAAGTAGCCTTCTTTATTCAGCTCTAGCTGCTTTCCGATTTCCATAAACGATTGAAGCTCCTGTAAAGAAAAGCCGAGTACCTCTTTTGCCTGCATCACTTTCTCTAGCTCTTCCATATCGTCCTCTGAGTAAAGTCTGACACCGCCCTCAGTCCGCTTTGGTGCTGATAATAAACCAATCTCTTCATAGAAACGAATCGTCCGTTTTGTCAGTCCGCTTCTTTTCGCCACTTGATCAATTTTCATCCATTCCATCGCCAGTGCCTCCTGCTCATCAATTCATGTTTTATTATACACCTTTATAACCTTAACGTAAACGTCAAAGTTTTAACACTTGATTTATTCCATATGTTATCGCAAAATAAATAGTAATAATTACGATTTATAGGAGGTACCATATGCGCTCATTTCCACCTAAAGTAGAACGGCACCAGCTATTCGGATCTGTACCGCCAAGTCTTGGCACAAAGCCTTGGCAAAAAGAGGACATGACAGACATTCAAAAAACAGAGCAGGACTTTTATTTTCATCTTGAACAAGTCGGGGTCTGCCGCATGTCCTATCCCATACATATCGTATCTAAAACAGCACCACAGCGCCAAACAACCACTGCTGAATTCTCACTGAGTACATCCCTGCCAGCCCATCAAAAAGGCATTCATATGAGCCGTCTCACTGAACAGCTGCACTCGTTTTATGAGAGCAGCAAGCCGCTTGATGTGAATACCCTAAAAGAATTGACGGCAGCGCTCGCCCGGAAAATGAATCAATCCTCTGCTTCCATTCAAGTTTCATTTCCATGGTACATGGAAAAACAGAGTCCAGTCACCGGGCGGTCAGGCTTGATGCATGCAACTGTCAAATATGACGTCCATTTTCATGAAAAGGACGGATGGACCTGTCACGTTGGGTGCGATGCACAGGTCACGACATTATGTCCCTGTTCCAAAGAAATCAGTGAATATGGTGCCCATAATCAGCGCGGGTCTGTTTCCATCCAAGTAGAGTTGTTTGAACAAGCAGCGCTCCCTGACGACATCAAGACCGCTCTTTTACATATCATTGAGTCCAATGCGAGCGCACCGCTTTATCCCGTGCTCAAAAGACCTGATGAAAAGAAAGTGACAGAAGAGGCTTATGAAAATCCGCGCTTTGTAGAAGATATCACAAGGTTAATTGCCATTGAATTATATGAGCAGCCATGGATCAGAGGCTTTCAAGTCGAGTGTCGTAATGAGGAATCCATCCACCAACATGATGCGTATGCCAAATGCTCCTATCAAAAAAACCTGTAGATCGCTCTACAGGTTTTTTATTTCCACATCTTTATTCATTCATTTCCTCAATCATAAGAGATAGTTCTGTCCAGCGGTCCATTGCTTGTTCTAATTCTTCCGCAACGGCTTTTTGTTCGTCCATCAGCTCTTGAATTTTCCCAAAATCACTGCCTGCCTCTGCAATGCTGGCTTCAAGCTGCTGATGTTTTTCCTCTAATGCTTGTATCCGGTCTTCAATCCCATCCCATTCAAGCTGGTCTTTATAAGAAAGTTTTTTTCTCTTTTTAGGCGCAGCTTCTACTTGTTTTTCAGCAGGCTTTGTCTCTGTCCGTTTCTGCTCTTTTTCCTGTTCCATATAATCGCTGTATGCACCTTGGAAGTGTGAGATTCGCCCATTTCCTTCAAAGACAAGCAGGCGGTGAACCACTCGGTCTAAGAAATAACGATCATGGGACACTGTGATGACGACGCCAGGGAACTGCTCTAAATAATCCTCTAAAATACTGAGGGTTTCTGTATCAAGGTCGTTCGTCGGCTCATCTAAAAAGAGAACATTCGGCTCTTCCATTAAGACCTTCAATAAATACAATCTGCGGCGTTCTCCCCCTGACAGTTTACGAATATACGTCCGCTGCATCGATCTTGGGAAAAGGAAGCGCTCCAGCATCTGCTCTGCTGTTACAATGGCGCCATCAGACGTCTTGACGATCTCAGCTGTTTCCTTGATGTACTCAATGATGGTCAGCTCATCATTCATTTCCTTGTGATCCTGCGTGTAGTAACCAATACGAATGGTTTGTCCAATGGTCAATTGTCCTGAAGTCGGTTCAATCTTACCTGCTAGACAGTTCAGTAAAGTGGTTTTGCCAACTCCATTCGGTCCGATAAATCCGATACGATCGCCCGGCACGACTAAATCTGTAAACCGCTCCACAAGAGTCTGGCCAGCAAATGAAATCGATAAGTCTTCTGCCTCTATCACTTGTTTTCCCAAGCGGTGTGAGCCAATGGCAAAATCAAGCTCTCCCTTCACATCAGGTCCTTTTTGATCCTTCAGCTCTTCGACTCTGCCTATACGTGCTTTTTGCTTTGTCGTTCTTGCTTTTGCTCCTCGTCTGAGCCATGCAAGCTCTCGTCTAAGCAAGTTTTGACGCTTCGTTTCTTTCACCTGAGCTTCCGCTTCCCGCTCTGCTCTTTTTTCTAAAAAGACTTCATAATTTCCTTTATACGTATAAAGCTGTCCTTGATTTAACTCATAAATCCGATTGGCCACCCGATTTAAGAAATAACGATCGTGCGTCACGAGGATGACAGCACCGCTATATTGGCTTAAGTATCCTTCAAGCCATTCAATCGTTGCATTATCAAGATGGTTGGTTGGCTCATCTAAAATCAACAAACCAGCAGGCTGAATTAAATTTTTAGCAATGGCGACACGCTTCTTCTGTCCGCCTGATAATACATGTACAGAGCGGCTTACATCTTTCACGCCAAGCTTTGTCAAAATCGTTTTGGCTGAAAGGTTCGCATCCCAAGCATCCTCCTGATCCATTCGATTTTGCATGCGCATCAGTGCCTCTTGTTTTGCCTCATTTTGCGGATCATGCTCTAAATCGGCGAGTGCCTTTTCATACGCCTTCATCGTTTGAATCATTGGTGCCGTTCCCGAAAAAATATAGTCAAGAATCGTTTCATTCCCGCTCATTTCAGGATCTTGCTCGAGAAATTCGATATCAAGTGTCCCTGCTTTCGTGATGTCACCCTCTTCAAACGATTCAAGTCCTGCAATGACCTTTAGAAGCGTTGACTTCCCTGTTCCATTTGGTCCAATCAATCCGATGCGTTCCTTTGGTTCTATATGAAAAGAAATATGATCAAACAGCGTTTTCTCGCCATAGGTTTTATATAATCCTTCAACATTCAATAAACTCATTTTATCAGCCCTTACATAGATTCTTTCTTTATTTTAAATCAGCCAGCAGCAGAAAACTAGTTTTAAAAAACCCGCTGCAGAAAAGAATGTTTCCTTTTGATGCTCGATACACTATGAAGAGGTGATCTAAAGATGATAACCATTAGCTTATGTATGATTGTGAAAAATGAAGAGGAGGTGCTGGCGGACTGCCTTTCGTCTGTTCAAGACATTGTCGATGAGATGATCATCGTTGATACAGGATCAACAGATCAAACGAAGGAAATCGCTCATTCCTTTTCAGCAAAAGTGCTGGATTTTGAATGGGTCCAGCATTTTGCAAAAGCACGCAACTTTGCTTTCTCACATGCAGGGAAAGAGTATATTTTATGGCTCGATGCTGACGATGTTCTGCTTGAAGAAGACCGCCAAAAACTGCTTCAGCTCAAGCAGACACTTGATCCCTCGGTGGATGCTGTTTCGATGTTTTATCATGTGGGATTCGATGAAAACGGTCAAGTCAATTTCAAATATAGAAGAAATCGCCTTGTGAAGCGTTCCTTGAACTTTCAGTGGTACGGGGCCGTTCATGAGTTTCTTCAAGTGTATGGAAACATCCTTCCTGCAGATATCGCCGTCACACATCAAAAACGCAAGAAAACAACTGCTGGTGAGCCTGGGCGCAACTTGCGAATTTATGAAGACATGCTGGCAAAAGGAGAGGATATGACACCCCGTGATCTCTTTTACTTTGCCAATGAATTAAGAGACAACGGGCAGCATGTCAAAGCGATTCGTTTTTATCATGAATTTTTAAACACAAAACAGTGCTGGATTGAGGATGAAATCCGCACATGCCAATATTTAGCGGACTGCTATTATGCGGAAGGCTATGAGGAAGCAGCCTTATCCTCATTATTACGTTCCTTCTTATATGATCAGCCCCGGCCAGAATTTTGCTGCCGGATCGGGGATCATTTAAAAATACAAAATAAACATCAGGCAGCCATCTTTTGGTATGAGCAGGCGCTGAAGGCTCCTGAAAACGAAACAGCTTTCACACTGACACAATATAAAACGTGGTATCCTCACCTCCAGCTTTGCTACTGTTATTATCAGCTCGGCAACCTGGAACAAGCCAAAATACATCACCGTGCCTCCTCGGCCCATCATCCAACTCATCCAAGTGTGCTGTACAATGAAAAAATATTTGCTGAACAGACATAGATTGTCTGACACCACATCCGCCTTCGATCTCCCGGCGGATGTCTCTTTTTATACACTTCTTCGGTTGTGACGTTTAACACTTTAGTGATTTAAAGCGTTTTTCAACCAATTGACTAAATTATCATTTGCGCATATACTAACATTCGTCTTACGAAAAGATTTATCCATTAGGAGGTCAACATGAGTTCTTTATTTCGAAAAAAATCTCTCGACCAGCTCATGCTTGAAAGTCAAACGAAGCGGCTCAGCCGTTCTTTGAATACGTTTGATTTAATCTTGCTTGGCATTGGCTGTGTGGTCGGGACTGGGATCTTTGTCATTACGGGGGTTGCTGCTGCAAATGATGCAGGACCTGCGATTATTATATCTTTTATTTTGGCTGCGATCGCATGCGCCCTTGCTGCTTTTTGCTACGCTGAATTCTCCTCATCCATTCCTGTGTCAGGAAGCGTCTATACGTATTCCTACGCAACACTTGGAGAATTTCTCGCCTTCTTAATGGGCTGGGATCTCATGCTTGAATATGTCATTGCGCTCTCTGCTGTGGCAAGTGGATGGTCGTCCTATTTCCAATCACTGCTCAGCGGATTCGGTCTTCACATACCGAAGGCTTTATCAGCTGCACCTGGAGCCGCTGACGGGGCCGTCTTTAACCTTCCAGGCGCACTCATTATTTTGCTTATCACCTTTATCGTCTCAAGAGGCGTCAAAGAAAGTACAAAGCTGAATAACATCATTGTGCTGATCAAAATTGCCATCGTCCTACTCTTTATCATTTCAGGCTTTGCTTACGTCAAACCTGAAAACTGGACACCGTTTATGCCAATGGGCTTTAACGGCGTGATTGCAGGCGCGGCAACCGTCTTTTTTGCTTACCTCGGATTTGATGCGATCGCCAATGCATCTGAAGAGGTCAAAAATCCGCAAAAGGCGATGCCGGTTGGGATTATCGGAGCGCTCGGCGTTTGTACCATTTTATACATCGGGGTTTCCTTTGTCTTAACAGGCATGGTTCACTATACGAAGCTGAATGTCAGTGATCCTGTCGCATTTGCTCTTCAAGTAGTTGGCCTGAATAGTGTGGCGGGTATCATATCAGCCGGTGCTATTATTGGGATTACCACGGTTCTCATTGCCTTGGTATATGCACAGGTTCGCTTAACCTTTGCGATGAGCCGCGATGGGCTTATGCCAAATATTTTCTCAAAGGTTCATCCAAAATCGCAAACGCCCGTTGCCAACACTTGGCTGACAGGTGCAGTCGCAGCGTGTATCGTAGGTTTTGTGAATTTATCGACGCTTGCGAATTTAGTCAGCATCGGTACACTGGCAGCCTTCACGGTGATTTCCATTGCAGTCATCATTTTACGGAAAAAACATCCGAATCTTAAAGCAGCATTTAAAGTACCGTTCGTGCCTGTGCTACCGATTATCAGTGCGATCATTTGTATGACATTGGCTGCCACACTGAAATGGGAGACATGGAGAGCCTTCCTCATCTGGATCGCCATCGGTGTTGTTGTCTATTTCACCTATGCAAGACGAAAAAGCCATCTGAATGAAACAAATTAGAAAAGAGACTCGGGGATTCCCGGTCTCTTTTTTTCTTAAACCACGCTGTTTTTGACTGAATTTGAGTCCACCATATCTGGATCTAACACGCTTGAAATCGGAATGACAAGCGGTGAACAATCTCCATTGTCCTCACCAAAACCTTGATTCAATTTCATCGAGAGAAAATAATCAATCTGCTGATAAGGTCCTAGCGTCAGTGATGCACCCCGATCCATTGCATTGATTTTAAAAGCACCGACATTGACGACTGAAGGTGAGAATAACATCACACGTCACTTCCTTTGAATGGGTTTAGCTGCTGGTGAAAAAGAGGCAGGTGAGTCCACTTGATCTCGATCATCTACATGGCTTTTTGTACCGACAAAACCGCTGGCATCTCCAAAATTCTGTCCGTAACCCTGATTTTTTTTATCTGAGTTTTGCCACTCTGCTAACAAATTTTGTCCGACATTCACCGCCGACGCATTTTCAAAGGAATTAATTTTTAACATGAAAATATTAATATTGATATACGGAGTTGGTTGAACCACAGATAAACCTCCTTTTTATAGGTATATGCAAGCACCCATCAAGTATGTTAACGGGAGGTCTTCACATGGACTTCGAAAAAATGAAACAGTGGATGGATATTGCCCAGCAAATGCATGGAGATGATTTTTGGAAAATGATCTTCGACGATGAGCAAAGATCCCCCTTTATGGCAAACGGTCCATCTCCATTTACATTCACACAGCAGGATCAGCGGGGATCAGATGCGTCGTTTCCACCAATCGACATGGTGGAAACCCATGCAGAAATTCAATACTTAATTTACTTGCCTGGCTACCGAAAGGAAGATGTTCAGGTGTTATCATATGGTGAATATTTGGTTGTGAAAGGACAGCGTTTTTCCTTTTTTAACGAGCAGGACTTTCGCCAAAAGCAAGGGAAGTATGGTCCGTTTGAAAAGAAAATCCGCCTTCCAGAAATGATTCTTGGTCAAATGAATGCTGCCTTTAAAGACGGTGTACTTTATATCCGCCTGCAAAAGGATGAAGGAAAAGCGACTGCTATCATCATAGATGACGAATATTGATACTCACTGCGTCTATTTGATCACGATCATCAATTGTTTCAATTGGCAGGATCGTGATCACGCCATCAGCATTCTGTTCCCCAAATCCATTGTTTCTTTTGATCGTACTGCAATGATTGCGAACAAACGTCGAGCCAAACGTCATGGATGAACCTGTGCCAATCGAATTCGTTTTCATATGGGCAATGTGAATCTGAGTAGGCAGCATATACTTCTCCCCTTTCTTGTCATCTCTATAAGTATATATGCGATTGCTTTTCCATAGACTAGAGCAAGGCGGAAGAAAAGGTTGTGGTCTACTTGAAACATTTCATTCAATCACTCTTTAAAAAAACTGAATCCAGTCCATCCCCATCTGTCGTTGAGCTAGAAAAAAGACTCGCCGCTCTTGAGCAAAAAATGTCTGCACCAGCTGCTCCTGTCTCAGAAGATACACACATCCATATCGAATCCCTGCACGTGGACAAAATTGATTACCACTTAGAATTTGGGGAGCTTTCTATTGACCAGCTTCAAGGCAGGCTCAATATTGGGGCAACCTATTACACGCCAAAGGAAACGCGCATCAAAAAATCCACACAAACACCGAAGCCAAAAGAAACAAAAACACCGGTCGTCTCAATTCGATCAAAGCCTTCTTCTTCTTAATGCACTCAGCTTTTCAGCACAATCGGCAGCCAGAAATAGACCGCAAGAACAATCACCACAATACTGATGATATTTAACCAAAAGCCTGCCCTGACCATATCTGATATTTTCAGCACATCCGCACTAAAGACAGCGGCGTTTGGCGGTGTGGATATCGGCAGCATAAACGCGCAAGAGGAAGCCAAAGCAGCAGCGGCCATTAACCCATACGGCTCGATTCCAATCGCAAGCCCAAGCCCTACCGTTATCGGAATAATCATATTGGCAACAGCCGTATTTGACATAATTTCAGTCATAAACAGAATCGCTCCCGTTAAAATAATCAACAGCATGATATACGAAAGCCCGTTTAAATGCTGTAGATTTTCTCCGATCCATCCTGTTAGATTGGTTTCTGCAAAGCCCGTAGCGAGCGAAAGCCCTCCTCCAAACAAAAGCAAAAGTCCCCAAGGCAGTTGTTTCATATCCTGCCATTCTAATATTCTCTCTCCATTTGTTGCTGGAATGAGAAATAACAGCATGGCACCGAAAATGGCGATAGACGTATCAGATACGGTCATCCCTCCAAACAAAAAGAGCTTAAAAATCCATAAGAACGCCGTCATGAGAAAAACAACAAATACCCATTTTTCTTCTCTTTTCATTTTTCCTAAATCCTCTAATCCCTTTTGAATGAACGATGCACTCATTTCACCTGTGTGTTCTACCTTGAACTGTACCCTCGTCAAATACAAAAATAAGAGAATGAGCAGAATCAGCGCAACAGGAAAACCAAACATAAACCATTCAAAAAACATAATCTCCCGATCTAGCAGTTTTTTTGACATCGCAGCAAACACCGCATTTGGCACAGAACCGACAAGTGTCGCCAATCCTCCTATTGACGCTGAATACGCAACCGACAATAAGATGCTTTTACTGAATCGATCAAGAGATGGACCAGATAAGATTTCATTTGTCTTAACCTCTTTAATCACTGCAAGTGCCACTGGCAGCATCATGAGGGCAGTCGCTGCATTCGAAATCCACATAGATAAAAAAGCAGTCGCGATCATGACACCTAATACAATGCGGTCACTTCTTGTGCCAATCACCCTTAAAATGTGTAAAGCCATTCTTCTATGTAATTTCCATTTTTCAATGGCAATTGCGATCATAAATCCTCCCATGTACATAAAGACGATCGGATCTCCATAAGACCTTGATGTTTGTTCCATAGAAAGCCCGCCAAGTGTCGGCAGCAGGATGATGGGCAATAAAGATGTAGCAGGAATGGGAAGTGCTTCAGTCACCCACCATGTGGCCGTCCAAGCCGTAATGCCCAAGACTACCCTCGCAGCATAGGTCAATTCATCTTCAGGTATGAGAAAAAAAATGAGCAAAAAGAGTGTCGGTCCAAGAACAAGTCCAATCAAATTCACCTTTTTATAAACGATAACAATTCCCCCTAATGAAAGCGCTTGTCATATTTTTTCTAATTTTTCACATTCGATGATCTTTTAAGAAATCCTTTAAATCATAAGAAAAAATGAAGATATCTTTCATTACGAAATAGCTGTTTTTTAACCCCATTCCCCAAACCTTGACATGATCCCTTGGTCTATTTTCATAGGAGAAACTATACAAATCACGACCATTCACTGTAAAATATAGAGGATCTAATCAAAAATTGAGGTGTTTTCATTGTATACGGATCAACGAAAATCATTTTGGAAACAGAAAAAAGTCATCATCCCTCTTCTTAGCATCATCGTAGTTGCTGCTGCTTTCTTTTTCTTAAAAGATACTCTTTTCTCTAAGGAAAAAGAAGCTTTAAAAGCCGCTCAAAACTTTACGGAACATATGAAGAAGAAAGACTTTACGAAGCTGGCAGATGAGGTGACAAGTGCATCTTTGAAAGCCAATGACTTTTCAAAAAAACAACTAGCCGAAAAATACGACAATATTTTCAACGGTATTGGTGCTTATGACCTGAACATTTCAAAGCTCAACGTTGAAAAACAGGACAAAGGAAATGGGTATCAATTTTCCTATGATGTCACGATGAAAACGTCTCTTGGCAAGCTGCATAAGCTGTCTTACAAGGGCGTTCTTTCCGAAGAGGACGACAAGTGGAAAGTGGACTGGAAGCCAAATCTCATCTTCCCGCAAATGGAGAAAGGAGATACCATCAAGGTCAAAGCTGACCCTGCTGTCCGCGGAAACATTGTCGACCGAAAAGGACGTACACTGGCAGAAACAACTGGTGGAAACGCACTTGGCGTCATCCCAGGAAAGCTCGGAACAGGAGAAGAAAAAGAACGCAATATCAAAAAGATCAGCAAAGCTTTTGATATAGAGGAAGAACTAATCAACAATCAATTGAAACAAGCATGGGTCACAGACGACACGTTTGTCCCGCTCAAATCGATGTTAAAACAGGAGCCGATTCCAAAGGACGTAAATGGCGTTACCTATCAAACGAAGGAAATGCGCTACTATCCATATAACAAAGCCGCCGCTCATCTCACCGGGTATGTCGGAAAAGCAAATGCGGATGATATCAAAAGAAATCCAGCATTAAAGGCAGATCAAATCATCGGCAAAACCGGCCTTGAATTTACATTTGACAAAAACTTACGCGGACAAGATGGCGGAAGCATTCTCATCGTCCATGATGAAACAGGTATTGAAGAAACATTGCAAAAATCAGATCGAAAAGATGGAAAAACAGTGAAGCTGACGATTGATGCTTCTTTACAGAAAAAAGCCTATGATCAGTTGAAAGGCGAAAAAGGGGCCGTCACAATCATGAATCCATCATCAGGCGATCTATTAGCGCTTGTCAGCACCCCTTCCTACGATGTCAATCTCATGACAAACGGGATTACACCTAAGCAATATCAGGCATACAGTGAAAATCCAGACCTTCCATTCCAAGCTCGATATGCGAGCCGGTATGCGCCAGGGTCCACATTCAAAACCATTACAGCAGCCATTGGGCTGGAAACAGGTGTCACAAAGCCTGACAAAGTGCGTACCATTCACGGACTAAAATGGCAAAAGGATCAATCTTGGGGAAATTATCGGATCACACGGGTTCACGATAAAGAAAAAGTAAATATGGTCGATGCCCTTGTGTACTCAGACAATATTTATTTTGGACAGGAAGCACTCGAAATCGGCAAAGACACCTACGAGAAAAAAGTGAAAGCATTTGGGTTTGGCGAAGACTTACACATGCCATTTACAATGAAGCCTGCACAAGTATCAAACGATGGCATTCAATCGGATATCTTACTCGCTGACTCGGCGTATGGCCAAGGCGAATTACTCATGTCACCGATTGAACAAGTACATGCCTATTCTCCATTTGCCACAGGAGGCAAGCTTGTCTACCCTCGAGTGATTCAAGATGAAAAAACAGCATCACCAAAACAAATCATCAAAGAAGGCTCGGCAAACACAGTGAAAGACGCGTTGACTAAGGTCGTGACCAGTCCAAACGGAACAGCCCACTCCTTACAAATCGAAGGAGCGGATATTGCCGCTAAAACAGGAACGGCAGAATTAAAGAGCAAACAAGGTGCAACAGACGGCACTGAAAATGGATTTTTACTTGCGTTTAATCCTAAAAAAGAAGATTACGTCCTCGTCGGCATGATCGAAGGTGTGAAAAACCGCGGCGGCAGTGGACTCGTCGTTCAAAAAATGAAGCCTGTGATTGCTTCTTTTTACAAATAACTCTTTAGAGACACAAGCTCAATCAAGCGCTTGTGTCTCTTTTTTTCTAAATCATGACAATTTGCTATTGTTTTATAGTTCACCTTATGAATAAAATGAGAAGAATGCAAAAATCAGAAAACAGATAAATGAAGGGAGGAAGTCTCATTGGCCATTGCTGCTCGTACAAAGGATAAACCTCAACATTCTGTTACCGGTTCAACGGTTTATCCCATCCTATTGATTATTGGTATTTGTCATATGCTGAACGACACACTTCAAGCCGTTATTCCTGCGATGTTCCCTATTTTGGAACGCTCAATGGGGCTGACCTTTACACAATTAGGGCTGATTGCCTTTACATTAAATATGGTCTCCTCCGTGATGCAGCCTGCTATTGGTTGGTACACAGATAAACGGCCGATGCCTTATGCACTTCCGATTGCTTTATTTTCAAGTGCTATCGGTATATTCGGACTCGCGTTTGCTCCATCTTTTGCCACCATTCTGCTTTGCGTTGTCTTTATCGGACTTGGCTCTGCGATCTTCCATCCAGAGGGCTCCCGTGTTGCGAACATGGCAGCTGGTCCAAGACGAGGACTTGCACAGTCCATCTATCAAGTAGGCGGGAATACAGGTCAAGCCTTTGCTCCGCTTATCGCTGCATTAATGCTCGTACCGCTCGGTCAGACAGGCGTGGCTTGGTTTACGATTGTTGGAATGATAGCGGTCGGTTTTCTTCTTTATATTTCAAGATGGTATGCCGGAAGACTTCAAACCATTCGGGCCCAAGCGAAAAAAACACCTGCAAAAGCTGCTAGATCTGATATTCATCGTAAATCAGCACTCATTGCACTTGGCATTATCGTCTTTCTCATCTTCGCCCGCTCTTGGTATGGAAATGCCATTTCGAATTTCTATGCGTTTTATGCGATTGAACAATACGGTTTGACGATTAAAGAATCACAGACTTATATTTTCTTATTTCTCATTCTAGGTGCAATTGGGACATTTTTAGGCGGGCCACTTGCAGACCGCTTTGGCAAAAAAAACGTGATTTTAGTTTCCTTATTGGCATCCTTCCCGCTTGCCCTGCTGCTGCCATTTGCCGGACCCGTTTTTGCTTATGTTTTACTCGGGCTGATTGGGCTCATTTTGACATCAAGCTTCTCTGTCACCGTGGTTTATGCCCAAGAACTATTTCCCGGGAAAATTGGCACAATGTCTGGTTTAACTGTTGGGCTTGCGTTTGGTATGGGTGCAATCGGATCGGTTGCCCTCGGTTCATTCATTGATGCCTTTGGCTTAACGCCTACCATGCTCGGTGTTGCCTTTTTACCGATATTAGGCATCCTAGCCTTCTTACTTCCTAGCGACCAAACCATCTCCAAATGGAATGAATCATAAAAGGAAAAACCGCTCAATAAATGAGCGGTTTTCATCTCTCATAAAAATGCGTGTCAGGAACATGCTTCTTTGCAATAAACCCTTGCTTAAATTCCGGAAATACCTTTTGCACCTGTTTGATTTTTCGATGAATCAAGTCAGCATAAGGAATATACAGGTGATCCACAAGCTTTTGTTCTGTCATATAGTAATACCAATTCAGATTAAAGGTCTTCTCATCAATGATCGTAAAGGCAGAAAAATGATAGAACAAAAGTGGACATTCGTCGAGATACATATCCCCTTTTACAACTGAAAGCTTGTAGTTTTCAATGTTCCAAATCGCCGCATTGGCTCCTTTAGATGTAACGATATGAACCCCTTCAAAATCATCAACCCATCTTTCCACATATCGCTGATCTCCATACGTCTTTTTTTCTGTATCCATTTCTACTGTACAATGTGCAAGACAGTTTTCTTTCCATTGCGTGACTGCCTGTTTGGCAACATCTGTGTTACGACAGCCTACAAACCCAGTATTAAAACGGCCAGACAACTCGTAATAACGATAGAACCGCTCGGAATTCATATGATCCGTTAAAAATAAATGAGCGCTTGGATTCTCTGCAAAAATCGCCTCTGGATCATGATAAAAATACAAATCTGTATCCAGATGGGCAAGATAATCCGCATCTGAGGACTCAAGAATTTTGAGCAGAAAAGCAGGCTTTAACGTCCAGCAATACTCATGGAACGTTCGATCTTCTTTTGCCTTTCGCAGCGTGTCATCTTCAATGTCCTCAAGCTGTTCATATTGAACATGCGGATGAGGGAACTCCCTTAACACCTTATAAGCCAAAGGGTCTGCACATAAAACGGACAGCTTGAAGGCATGAGCGTTTTGTTCAAGCGAATGAATCAGCGCCAAAAGCTTAAAGACATGGGTATTCGACACAATGGTTGTAAAGTGATAAGACGCCATTTACAACACATCCACTTGGAACAAATCAACGCGCAACAGCTCTTTCGTCAGCCCTTGAATGGCTTCTACAAGTACCGTGCAGCCATACTCCTGCCGTGCAAGCTGCGCGGCTTCTGCCAGCTTTTTCAAAGGAACATGCTTGGCTGTCAGCATATCTTTTTTATCGCGTTTGATGCCTACATTCCGCTCTGTGATCAAGTGAATCAGTTCTAAAAAATAAGATAACAGGTCATCAAATGCTGAATTCTCACGCAGCTGCCGAACTTCTTTCACAATATCATTTGTCACAGTATGAGAAAACGGACCGGAGAAAGCCAAATGGACATCAATAGAATCAATATTGTTGTACTTCTCACACATATACAAAATGTTGTATTTGATGTCATCAAACGACGTTAAATTACTTGGATGCTCTTGATGCACGCTCATGATATCCTCTCGCAATTCAAAGGAGAGACCAAGCTGATGCAGACGAATCCCTAAATCATAATCCTCAAATCCGTACCGAACGATATTTTCATCAAACATCCCTAGTGCCATGACATGCTTCCGTTTGACAGAGGAGTTATTTGTAATAAAAAATCGCCATGGCAGCTCATAAGAACCTAAATCATAGTGGTACGTATTTAAAATGTCTTTCAGGATATCTATAAACTCAGACTGCAAATCGAAACTTTTCTCAAGAAATGCACCATTTTCGACTTCTTCCAATGATAAAAGAGGCGTTTTGTCCTCCATTTTCCGTTTATACAGCCCTTGCTTTTTCAACCGCTTCATATGATCCTTATCAAAAGCTGTGTAAAAATAGCGATAAATCCGCTTCCAGCACACACCGCAAATAACGAGATCCTCCCTGTCAGCATGGGCCTCTGCATGCTTTTCAATAAATCTCGGTTCTGCCAGCATATCACTGTCATGGAAAATGAGCAGATCTCCCTCCGCCTCGCGAATGGCATGATTACGCCCCTTTGCAATCCCTTGATTGACAGGAATACGCACCTTTTTAAACGGAAAGTTCACTTCAATGTTCTCGAGCATTTCCATCGTGCCATCTGTTGAGCCATTATCGGCAACAATGACCTCAAATGGAATATCTGTTTCCTGAAGTGTTAAGGAAAAAAGGCTTCCTTCTAACCGCTCTTTGGCATTATAGCTTGGAATAATGACGCTCACCTTTGGCTTTTCGTTCATGCGTCATCCTCCTCCCGTTTGGCATATCCGTTAAACAGCGGATCGACCTGCTCCACAGATTCAATCACATGGCGAAGCACTTGCCGATAGGCTTCTTGGAAAAACGGCAGGTCATTTCGTCCTTTTTCATGAATTTGCTGCATCTCATCCTTGCTCACAATCCGAAAGCCGCTGAAATGATAGCAAATGAGCGGGTGCCCATCCTCCAGAAGAATACGTCCATTCTCCTCCCGATAAGAATGCTGCCCATAGTTCCAATGACCAATATTCACACCTTTTGTCTCAATATCTTCTACATTGTCAAACAGCCTCGGCATATGATCCAGATATCCTTGATCGCCAAACTTGCCTTCTCCCGGTGCATTTTTACATTCTTTTAAGCATTCTTCTTTCCACCAGCTGAGGCATTTTCGTCCGGCTTCATCTCCTTTAAAATGCAGAAAGCCTGAATTATAGCGGCCTAAAAGCTTCTGAAGCATCTTCACTTCCTCAGCATCAAAGCTTGGAATGACAATATCCCCTCTTGAAATTAAAACAGAGGCATTCGGCTGATGTTGAAAAATAACCTGAGGGCTCTCATAAAAGAATAAATCCGCATCAAGATAAGTCACGCTCTCTGCCTGCTCCTGTTCAAATAACCACTCAATCCAAATCGGCTTTAAGGTCCAGCAATATTCCGATGCATCCCGTTCCTCTTTTTTCTCTAGCAGCTCAGGTGTTTCGAGCTCCCGTACATGAACAAGATCCACATGCGGAAAATTCATTTGATGAAGCAAATCAAATGCAGCATCATCCATACATAACGTCTTGATGACAGCATCATCTTCTACTTGCTTCAACGATAAGAAAAACGCAATGGCTTGATAAAGTCTTCCACTTGAAAGAACCGTACAATATATGCTGTTCATCTTTTTACACCTCTATTTTTGAAAGAATTCGCGGTACCATTCAATCGTCTTCTCTAAACCTTCATCAATGGAGTAGTCAGGCTTCCAATCAAGCAGCTTTCTCGCTTTCTCTGCCGACAAATATTGATGCTTAATCTCATGTGTTCCTTGGTTCAAAATACGAGGCTTCAGCTCACTTCCCATTGCCTTTAAAATCTTATCCACAAGGTCAAGCACTGTCAGCTGAATTTCGTTACTAAAGTTAAAGGCTTCTCCCGCCAGCCCTTTTTCCTCCATCTTCTCAGCTAGCAGCAAATAAGCCTTCACTGCATCTTCAATGTAGAAGTAATCACGAATAAATGTCCCGTCACTTCTAATTTCCGGCGCCTTCCCTTCTAACACAAGCTGAATGGTTTGCGGAATGATTCTGTTGAAATTCAAATCTCCGCCTCCGTATAAATTACCGCAGCGTGTAATACAAACCGGAAGACCATATGTGTTGTAGTACGTATGAGAAATAAGATCTGCACAGCTCTTCGAGACATCATACGGATGTTTCCCGTTTAATGGCATGTCTTCATCATATGGAAGCTGCTCTTGATCACCGTATGCTTTGTCACTTGATGCCACGATCACTCGTTTGATCAGCGGCTGTCTTCTGCAAGCCTCCAGTACATTCCATGTCCCTAAGATATTCGCTTCAAATGTAGAAACAGGATGTCTATTCGCGACCCCAACAATGGCTTGGGCAGCCAAATGGAAGACGGTGTCAATTTCATATTCTCCTAACGCACGTTCAATCGTTTGCATATCCTCTAATGCGCCTTGCACCACATTCATTTTTTCAAATTGACTGCCTTGATATAAATTCGATCGAGGCACCTGATCACGCACAAGGCCAGTCACGTTTGCCCCTTGATCAATCAATTCCTTGACGAGATAGCTCCCTAACAGCCCTGTACATCCAGTTACAAATACGTTCTTTCCATTCCAAAATCCGCTCATGCTGTCACCAAACCTTCCATGGTTGTTTTCCATCTGTCCACATGTCGTTGATTTCCTTCAGGTTTTTATACGTATCAATTGCTGTCCAAAATCCGTGATGCTCATAAACGGCAAGCTCTCCATCATCCGCTAGGTTTTGAAGAGGCTCCGCTTCAAACACGCATTGGTCATCGTCTGTCAAATAATCAAATACCTTTGGAGACAACACAAAAAATCCTCCATTGATCATCCCGATACTGTCTGTCTTCTCAGAGAAGGATTGTGCCATCCCGTTATACACCTTCAGTGTCCCGTACTGGGACTTCTTTTCAATGCCTGTGACAGTCGCAGCTGCACCAAGATCCTGATGACGTTTCAGCAAATGAAACATATTGATATTGGCCAGTCCATCACCATACGTCATCATAAAGGTCTCATCACCGATGTAATCCCGTGCCTGCTTTAAACGTCCGCCTGTCATCGTATCTTCACCTGTATCTAAAAAGGTGATTTTCCAGTTCTCCGATTTCCCTAATAGCTTCATTTCTCCTGTCGCCATATCGAGCTGCATGCTGTGGTGCTGCCAGTCGTAGTTTAGAAAGTACTCTTTGATCTTCTCTCCTTTATAACCAAGCAATAGGATAAATTCGTCTACACCGTAATACTGATAGATTTTCATAATATGCCATAGAATAGGCCGATCTCCGATCATAGCAAGTGGTTTAGGAAGCGCTTGTGTGACCTCACTCATTCTCGTTCCCTTTCCTCCGCAGAGAATGACTGCTTTCATCTTCTCCCCTCATCTCTCTATGAAGATTTTTGATTAAAAACCCTATCTTTATGCGGAAAATCAGTACATGTACCCTCATACTTTGTCCGACATCAGGTTTTGAATCTACTCTATTCATATGTCGAAATGAGAGAGTGTGCCACCTAGCATTTAACTATTTTTACAAATAAAAAAAGAGCGAGATTCATATTCTCGCTCTTTCAAAGTTTAAATTGTATATTTTCAGGGTAGATGGTATGATAAACATGTGCATAACCAGCACAAACAGCCTCTTTCTATAAAGAGACTACTAGATTGAATGAATACAAGTGGCAGCTTGCTTCATTCTCAATATGAATCACGGAGGTGAATTCCCATGGCACAAAACGTTCTTTGTGAAGTGAACTCTTGCCGTTTCTGGGCTGAAAACAGCTGTACCGCTTCTACCATTAAAATTGGTAAAAACACGATGACTGAAGTGACTCGCAATACTGAAACTGATTGCGAAACATTTGAAACAAAATAATCTATTTTTCTCTGAGATGAAGGAACTGGCAGGTTCCTTCTTTTCTTTTATCATTCTATCAAGAATGATAATTATTATCAAGTGTTTTTCAATAAACATTTCTCGGGAAATAATGACACGATATTTCTCCATTCGTTGACGATTTTCACTCCTTTTTCTATACTCAACATATCCGAAGAAGAAAAAGTGGTGACCAATCAATGGATTTTACGATACGTTTTCTATCATTCTTTGTCGTGGAAATCGAAGGCAAAGATGAACAAGCAAATAAACGATTTAAACATTATCAAACACTAGATCAAGAGGAATTTGAAGAAAGTGAGCTGAAGGACTTTTTAGACGGCGAGCTGAAAAAAATCGTCAAACGAAAAGTGGACAGACACCCTAAATCTGAACAAGTACCGACCAAAATTGGCCGATTTATTGTAGAACCCGGCCATGAGCTCGATTCAAACCCAAACTACAACCTATTTCATCAAACGAGATTTGCAGATACAAAAGAATTGTTTAATGAATGCAGTGAACAGTTTGTTCGCACATATTTAGATACAAGTGCTGTCAGAGGCGGCGTTTTTTTAGTGGCTTCTGCCGTTCCTAAAAAGTATTTCGACGATTCCTTTGTCTTTATTATGAAATGCGATTTCGAGCAGAAAGTGGCTTCTATCGCTGATACATCTACCTTGATCAGAAAAGTCGAAATGGCCATTACGACAAAAAACATGAAATCAATTCAATACCCGTTTATGCCAGAAGAGGGCATGACTGAAGAAGCTGAAGTGAAAATTCACCAATCGTCACACGCTCGTTATTTTGAGGACTTTTTGAAGTTCGTTGAATACGGTGAATCCATGCCTGAAATCATGAAATCACAGGTCATGAATATGGTACAGGAACAGGTTTTTGAAACATTACAGGATGAAAGTGAAGAATTAAAGCAGTTTGAAGAGGATCTTGAAATATGGGAAGCGAGTGAAAAACGAGAAATTAGAGAAACACTCGATACAGAGCAGGTCACACAAGCAGCCTCCCATATTGTTGAACAAACTCCTGATATCACAATGAAAATGCGTCTAGGCGAGACGGAAATCAAAGGTCTTCTAGCAGACTTTGGCCACTCGATCCATATTGCAAAGCTCAACAATCGATATGTCGTGCTCGTTGAAGCAGATCAAATCGTCTTCGAAAAAGGAAGCACACCTGTTGAGTTTCATAAACCAAATGGGTTAAAAGAGGTGGTCAGCCAGCTGACGCAAAAAGCCTATGATTCAGATGTAGAATAAGAAACCATGACTGCCTCTTGCATTCAGCGCAAGAGGCAGTTTTTTTGTATAACGCCTGAATTTATTACGCTGGATCAGAAGAAACATGCAGCTCCCTGCCTCTTGCCCACATGCTGACAAGCAATAAGCTTATGATGAGCATCAGCCAAAAGACGCTGTTTGATCCAAAAAACTGAATCATCGTATATCCGAACAAGGGTCCTAAAGCCGCTCCCATATCTTGAACAAAGGAATAGCTTGCGAGGAAGCGGTTTTTATCGGTTTGAGCAGAGGCTTTTTGAAAGGCAAGCGTATCTGTTAATGTCGTTAAGACTGTTGACAGCAGCTGGATCAAAAGCAGCAGCACAAGAAACCAGCCGCTTACCTTCAGCATGACCGCCAGAAGACTGAGACCTCCAAATGAAAGAAACATCCAGCAAAGCGTTCGTTCCTTCATCACAAGGCCATCAAACCATCTGCCCGTTTTCGGTGCTACAAATGGTTCCCACCCCCATCTGAGCGCTTGAATGATGCCACTTAAAGCCGAAGCTCCGATGACAAAGCCGAACAGAGCAAATTCACCATCACCGATCCTTGCTTCAATGACATGACTGAGTGTTGATGCGAATAACCCTTGTATCACAAGTGCGATCAGCATACCTGTCATTAAAACTTTTACAACATCTCGTGCAAGCCACCGCTGTTTGATGACTTGATACACCTGCCCCTCTTCTCCCTTTTCAATCTCATCCAGAGAGACATAAAAAATGACCCCTAGTAATGTGAGTAAACCAAAAACAAGTGTCATGGACTGGAAGCCGATCAGGCTGGCAAATATTCCGCCAAATAACATGCCAAATAAACTGCCCAGCCGGTAAAGCCCATTGTAAATGCCCGTATAATGCCCCTGTGAGCCTTCGTCCATCTCAGCAATTAACCTCATTCCACTCATACGCAATAACGTCCATGCCAGCCCCCAAGCGCAGCGGCAAATCAGCAGCAGCCAAAAACCGCTCACACCATATAGCATCGTGGTTACTGATGCAATCAATATAGCGATCAATACACCTGTTTTCAATGGGACAAACCGATAGAGCCACCAAACGACAGGCGTTAGCGGGATGCGGATGAATCGGTTGATGGACAGTAGCAGCCCAACCTCCCAAATAGATGATAAACCAATCTCTTTCCAATAGATCGGAAGAACAATATAAAGCATTGAATCCCCAATCAGTGCAAATGCTGTGATAAGCGATATTGACACCACTTGCTTTTGACGATGATCCATTTTCCCTTCCCCCTTCGCTATCTTTACAATAAGGGATGCCTTATAATAAATCTAATGAATGTTTTTGATTGAACCATCAAAATAATTGATAGGTGGTGCAAAGTTGAATTTACATGCCCTTCGAATTTTTGCAAAGGTCGCAGAAACAAAAAGTGTTACACAAACAGCAGACGTGCTATCTTTGACACAGCCAGCTGTGACGGCTCAGCTTAGAAGCATTGAAAGTGAGATCGGGTTCCGTCTTTTTAAACGAAATGGCAGAGGGATTACACTTACGGAAATGGGGAAAATTCTATACCCTTATGCCAGGCAAGTGTTCGAGGCTGAAAAGGAAGTAGAATATCAGATTGCACTTTTACAAAACGGAAAAAAGGGGCGGCTCCGCATCGCTTCTACCTATGTACCACTCAACTTTTTATTGCCAGATTGGCTCGCTGCTTTTAAAACAGCTTCATCCGAAACGGAAATTGAATTAAAAAGTGGAAACTCCGCTCAGGTTTTAGAAAGCCTGCTTCAATATGAATCAGATGTGGCCATCGCTGTGATCGAGGATTTGCACCATGAGGAGATTCTCACCTCTCATTTAACGAATTTAAGCTATGATTTTATTGTCCCGGCAGACCATCCATTGAACGGAAAAACCGTCCCGCTAGAGCGCCTGAGCCAGGAGCCTTTTTTGATGCGAGAAGAAGGCAGTTCCACAAGAGATAAACTTTTTTCTCTTTTTACCTCGAAAGGGATCAAAAAACCGACCGTGGACTTACAGTTCAGCGGTGTTCATGAAGCGATACAAATGATCAAAGCTGGATATGGTATCACACTTGTTCCCCGTGATGCGGTTCAAGGCAGTCTCAAGCGAAAAGAAATTGGGCGCGTGTACATCGAAGACATTGAAATTGTCAGACCAGTTGTTGTGTGCAAACGGTCGAATGATCTTGAAGAAAATAGAACCGTGGATGCCTTCCTGCAAATGAAAGGTATCGGTCCATTCACTACGCCTGCTGCCAATTAAAAAAGTGCCTGCTCCAAAAACAGGCACTTTTTTATTCGGCTGGCTGCACGATGTCAAACGGTACAGCCTTTGAGGCTTTCACTAATTGTTCTGGTGTGATGAGGATTTCATTTCCCCATTCTCCTGCTCCAACCCCTAATATCTCTTCCTCTAATAATGAAGCTTCAATGATCGTGCGGAATCCTTCTGGCTGCCAGCAAAACGGCGGAATCGAACCAATTCGATAGCCCGTCACTTCAAGAACCTTCTCCGGTGAAGCCATTTTAATATTACGGGAGCCGGCCGCTTTCTTTAGTTTCCCTGACTTAATATGCTGGTCAGCGCCAACCATCACAAGCAGCTGCTCCCCTTCTCCTGTTTCAAAGATCAATGTTTTGATCATTTGTCTTTCACGAAAACCAAGGGCTGCCGCTACATTTGCTGCTCCTTTTTCTGTTTCGGCAGAAAATGTTTTGATCTCATATGGGATGCCATGTTTGTCCAAAAAGTCATGTGCTGGTAATTTTCTCAAGTGATTGAACCCCTTTCCTTACAATGTCCTTCATTTAGCTTATCACAATCTTCTCATCCTTAAGATGTATTTTTCAATGGAAAGCCTCTGAACCCTTCATCACCATGCTATACTAAACATGTTTTTGAAAAGGAGCCGGTTTAATATGGGAAACAAGTTTTGGTGTTATACAAGCAGTAAAAGCCTTCTCATGTTGAGTGATATTTTATTTGTCATGACGATCACGTTTGTCATTTATCAAGATACACAATCTGTTGCCTATGCGGCTGTCTTTCCACTGATCAGAACGATATGCCAGCTATTGGCTGGGCTTTTCTCTCCTGTTTTAACTGATTACTTTCAAGCTGGCCGCCTATTGAAATGGGTCCCGCTTTTACGTCTTGGGATGCTCATCGTGTTTACAGCCCAATTTCATTTCTTTCAGCAGCATATGGTCTGGCTGTTTAGTGCACTCATTTTGATTTCCCTCACAGGCGGGTTCATCAGTCCTTTAATGCAGGCGATCATGCCGATGCTTGTGCCAGCAAATCAGCTTGTGAAAGCAAACAGTACAGCGTCCATATTTCATCAAATGGTTCAAATCGCCGGCTATTCGTTCACTGGAATGCTCGTCCTATGGATCGGGCCATTTTATTTAATGTGGATCACTTGTGTCATGATTGTGTTGTCTTACCTATTTTTCATCCCTGTCTTTCCTCTTCTCAAGCAAGAAGAGACGGTTCGAAAAGCAAATAAGACGAACAGCTTCAAAGATGGCTGGACGATCATTTGGACAAATAAAACGGTGCGCACCCTGACGTTTATGGATGTTTGTGAAAATATTGCGGGTGCTGTATGGATCGGGGCAATTACGCTTGCCTTTGTCACACAAGATTTAAAGCAAGGTGAGGAATGGTGGGGCTTTATCAATGCCGCTTATTATATCGGCACCATTCTAGGCGGTCTCTTAGCTGCATGGATGAGTCAATTTATTCAAAAACAGCTTCTTCTCTTTATGGCAGCTGGGTCATTCATTTATGCAGTGCTGACTATTGTCTATTCACTGAACAACCTGCCATGGCTTGCATTACTGCTTTGTATTTTGATGGGGCCTGCTTATCAAATTCGTGATGTTTCGCAGCAAACCATTCTTCAAACGGAAACACCTGTCCAAGATTTATCAAAGGTGTACTCAGCTCATTACGTCCTTTCTTCTGTATCTGTCGGTTTATCTATTTTCTTTGTTGGATTGATTGCGGATGCATATGGGGCGAGGTCTGTGTATTTGCTAGGCGGTCTGTTTGTGCTCGTCTGTTCTGGTATTGCCATCCTTTCTTTTATGAAGCAGAAAAAAGAGAGCAGCTGATTCATGCAGCGGCTCTTTTACTTTTCTTTTAACATCGCGAACATGTCACGGGCCATTGCTTCTAAAATATACACAACTGGCGTCTGTGTGGTGATATTGGCTCTGTGGACTCGCTCATCTGTGACGTAGTAGGCAATATTTAAATCTGAAATGCGCGAAATCGTGCAGTGCTGGTTATTCGTAATACTAATGATTGTGCTGCCTTCCCTTTTTAACTTTGAAATATGATCGATCGTAATACTGTTCTCCCCTGATACAGACAGCACAATTGTGACACTATTGTCTAAATACTGCATATTCATCGGGAAAAATGGATCATTGATGTAAAAGGAAAATTTCTCAAGACTTGAAAAGTACCTCGCCCCATACTGCGCCAAAATGCCAGAACTGCCAGTCCCGATAAACAGCACATTTTTTGCCTCAGCAATGAGTTTCGCTGCCTCCTTAATTTTCCCCTCAAAGTCTCCCTTTAATGTTCGTTCAATAAATTCATATAGAAAGTGCTGTGTGCTTTTTAAAGAAGGTGTCTGCTCTGATTCTAAATACATTTTGAGCTTCACTTTAAACTCTGAAAAGCCTTCACAATTTACTTTTCGGCAAAAACGAAGGACAGACGAGGTGGAAATATGTGCAGCATCTGCAAGGTCTCGAATTCTCATGTACACGACCTTTTCACTGTTTTCCATGATATATCGGTATAAAGCGCTTTCTAGTTCATTAAAGCTGGAAATGACCTCACTTGAAAACATCTGACTTCCCCTTTCTCCAACAACATGTCACATCGTGTTTCTTTTATGTAACAAATCTCTAAATAGGGCACCCTTGCCTAAAGACACTGAAGTCATTTACGCATGAGATGCTCTCACGATAAGCTATAGATGTACAAAATAAAAAAGACTTTTCTCTATTATAACATTGCGCGTTACATTATTCGGAGGTGCAGAGCATGGCAAAAGGATTAAAGGTTGTCACAATTGGCGGAGGATCAAGCTATACACCAGAGCTTGTAGAAGGATTCATTAAACGATACGATGAATTTCCGATTAGCGAGCTTTGGCTCGTTGATATTGAAGCGGGAAAAGAAAAGCTTGAGATCGTCGGAAATCTTGCAAAACGCATGGTCCAAAAAGCAGGACTTCCAATCGAGGTTCATTTAACATTAGATCGCAGAAAAGCGCTTGTAGATGCTGATTTCGTCACAACACAATTCCGTGTCGGACTTCTTGAAGCACGTATGAAGGATGAACGCATTCCTTTAAAATATGATGTCATTGGTCAAGAAACAAATGGTCCAGGGGGTCTATTCAAAGGACTTCGCACCATTCCTGTCATTCTTGATATTGTCAAAGATATTGAAGAGCTTTGCCCGAATGCATGGCTTGTGAATTTCACAAATCCAGCTGGTATGGTCACTGAAGCCGTACTTCGTTATTCAAACCATCGAAAAGTCGTTGGCTTATGCAACGTGCCAATCGGCATTCGCATGGGAATCGCCAAAGGGCTTGATGTCGACGCAAGCAGAGTCGAAGTCAGCTTTGCTGGATTAAACCATATGGTCTTTGGACTCAATGTATTCTTAGACGGCAAAAGCATCATGGATCAAGTGATCGAAGACATGGCGGATCCAAACTCCAGCATGTCGATGAACAACATTCAAGCGATTCCGTGGGATGCTGATTTCTTAAAAGGGCTTGGCGTTATTCCTTGTCCATATCACCGCTACTACTACAAAACAAGTGATATGCTGGCTGAGGAAAAGAAAGCAGCAGCAAACGAAGGAACTCGTGCAGAAGTCGTTCGCGCATTAGAAAATGATCTGTTCGAGCTTTACAAAGACCCTGATCTAGACATCAAGCCGCCGCAGCTTGAAAAACGAGGCGGTGCCTACTACAGTGATGCAGCTTGTAACTTAATTGCATCCATTTATAACGACAAGCATGACATTCAGCCTGTCAACACGATTAACAATGGCGCCATCAGTGACATTCCAAATGATTCTGCCGTTGAACTCAACTGCGTTATCACAAAAGACGGTCCTAAACCAATCGCTGTTGGTGAAATGCCGGTCGCTGTCAAAGGACTCATTTCTCAAATTAAATCCTTTGAACGTGTAGCTGCTGAAGCAGCTGTGACAGGCGATTACAACACAGCCCTTGTCGCAATGACCATCAACCCGCTTGTCCCATCAGATGCTGTTGCAAAAAGCATCCTAGATGAAATGCTAGAAGCACACAAAGAATATTTGCCACAGTTTTTCAATAAAGTAGAGGCATAAAAAGAAGCCGCACTTGTCAAAAGTGCGGTTTTTTATTTGGCTGCAAACAGCCGGTCCATCTTAGAACGATCATAGTCTAATAGCCAGTGCTGTAATCCTTCATAGACTGGTCTTAAACGCTCTGGCTCTGCTGCAATGAGATCACAGCCTCGATCATCATATAAGTGAAAATCATTTTTTTCGAGACATTCATTAGGTAAATTTCATAACCAAGCTTTCCCTTCAAGATTTGATTCGGCGTATAAAAGTCCTCCTGGCAGATCGCATGGAGAAGCGGACGCAATCGAATGTCTTGCAGCTGGCATTTGAGTGTAAATCTCTCTAATGTCAGTGAATCTTCTATTTCTGGACGTACATAAGTCAAAAGCTCGTGACGCAACCGCTTCCTTACTTGCCGATGTACATATTTTTGATAAACCAGGAGCTTACGCTTCGTTAATTCATGTTCATGTTCTGTATACACATCCGTTACAAGCAGCATTTCGTCTTCTGGATCAAAAGCATATTTTACAATCTCAAATGCACGATCTCCCGCTTTTTCTAATACAATCGATTCTTTTCCTAATGACCAATCTGCCACTTCAAAGCGAAGACTAAAAGGCCACCCATAAAAAAGAGGCGGGGTGAGGACAAGATCAGGAAAATGACTTTTTAAAAAGCTATTTGTTTGATCGCTCATGTCATGTCCTTCCATTGATTTTATTTCTTATTTTACCGCTGAAACATACAGGAAAACAATTAGGAATTAACTGTCATTTCTTATATGATAGAAAGAGATGGAGGTGTGACCAATTGAAAAAATGGTTTTTACAGGTGTTCCTCACCGCATTGATCACTATGTGGATACAGACTGGACTTGATCAGGCGAACATCATTCATATTACCAATGTTTGGGTCGATGCCAGCAGCTGGATCCTGATCTTCTTTGTCATCTACGCACTTTTTGAATGGACAGCTCACGTCTTAGCAAAACAGAAAACCGCTCATCGCTGAACATCTCTTTTCATAGAGATGTTTTTTCCTGAAACTTTTCTTGCACAAGTTCATGAATGACGCCCATTCCTGCCTGACTTCCAGCTGCTGCTGCGAGAACTAACTGAGCAGGACCGCCTAAATTATCACCACATGCAAAGACACCACTGACGGTTGTACGTCCAAGAATATCTGTTTCAATCCCTGCATTCTTCGTCATTTGACAGCCAAGCTTTTCAGCAAATGGGGCTGACTGCTTGAATTCACTTGCGACAAAACCGCCTTCCCTTTTTACTGTCTCCCCATTTGCAAGCTGGAGAGAGCGCAGCTCACCATTGTCATGATCAATCGATACAATAGGCACATCAATGACTTGAATAGAATGCTCCGTCAGAAGTGACTTGTCCTCTTCAGCCAAACCGTGCCCATTCGTAAACACGATCAAATCCTTTGTCCAATTGGATAGAAGCTTAGCCATATGCAAGGCTCTCTGATTCTCCGCAATAAGGGCAAGCGCTTTATCCTTTAATTCCCATCCATCACAGAAAGGGCAGCTAAACAACGTTTTTCCATACACATCATGAATTCCTTCGATCTCTGGCAATATATCCTGAAGTCCAGTTGCCAAGATGATTTTTTTCGCTTCGAATGTATCCCCTTCATGTGTCAGTAACGTAAAGAATTCCTCTCGCTTTTGTATATCATTAATTCTACTTCGTTTGATTTGGATATTAGGGTATTTTTGAAGATCTGCCTCTCCCGCTTGTCTGATTTCAAACGGTGTCATTCCATCGTTTGTAATAAATCCATGTGATTCCTGAGTCACTCGATTTCTTGGCAGCTCGTCATCAAATACAATGACCTGCTTTCTGCCCCTACCCACAACAAGTGCTGCATTTAATCCGGCTGGCCCGCCTCCGATAATGGCGCAATCTAATAACATATCAATCTCTCCTTTATATTCAAGACTTTAAAGACTCTTAATATCTATAATTAGTTCAAAAAAATCACATCTTGAAAAATGGATTTTTTTCTGTCTGCTCAATTTGGTTCGCAATATCAATTAACCGTTTTTGACTTAACGTCTCCTGCATTTTCGTTTCCACATCCTGCATGACTTGTTCAATCAAACAGCCATTATGGGGCATGAAGGAGTCATGCTCTAAAGAGCAGCGAAATAAATTCGTTTGTCCTTCTACAGCCTGAATGACATCTAAAAACGAAATGTCTTCCTTTCGTTTGATAAGGGTGTATCCTCCCTTTGCACCAGGTGTTGATTCAATCAATCCCGCCTTCACAAGCTTTGTTAAAATTTTGGATAAATAGGTTGGTGAAAGATCTTGCATCTTAGCAAGTGGCTCAACGCCAATCGCTTTACCCTTTGGCGCAATAGTTAAAAACACCATCGTATGTAGCGCATAGTTGGTCGCTTTAGAATATTTCATGCGGAAGCTCCTTTCTATCTATTATAGACCTTTTATATCTGTAATTGATCATAGATGATTCAAGAGAAAAAAGCAAGCGCTGTGGATCTGCTCCTCTTTTCATTCCACATTTCACATTTCCTTCCGATAATAGAAGTAAGCACGGAATAAAGTTTTGCTTGAAAACGAGAAGGAGTGAAGAAAAATGTCAGATCAACAGCACAATGCAGCACACGAAGAAGAAGAGGAATTTAACGTATACGACATGCTACCGCCCGCAGGTACAATCATCGGAGAAGCAACAGAAGAAGAAATGGAAGCCGCAGCAGCACTAGAAGTGAGACATGTCGCGTTCATGCGCCTTCAAGATATGTACATTCAATTTGACGGCTCGTCTTACAAAGACTTATTAAAAGACTTCCAAGAATTCGAATTGGATTCCACAAAATTCTGGAGAACCATTGCTAGACGTCTTCAAATTCCATACGAATGGCCAATCCGAATCGACCACGCAAACGGCCCTATTTATATTGGTGAAACTGAGGATAGCCGTGAGGTTGAGGAGAGTGCGGAGTAAGGAATGACGGGCCCCTTTTGGTAAGGGTTCTTTTCGTCTCCATCACAATAAATAAGCAATATGAGCGCTGTCACGCCCATATTGCTTATTCTCCTGTTATGTTAACTCTGGCCAAAATGATTGATTTGCCACAATTAAGTCGTCTAAAATATCTTTTGCTACTTTTGCACTCGGCACCGTTTTCGATAATGTGATGGCCTGCCATAGTTTTTGATAGGACCCTTCTTCAAATGCTTCTACTACTAATTTTTCTACGCCAACTTGCTGCTCCATGAGACTTTTTTGAAATCTAGGAATTTCTCCAACTACTAATTTTTCTGGACCATTGCTGCCAACGATACAAGGAATTTCGACCATGGCTGTTGGGTCAAAGTTTCTAATGGCGCCATTGTTCTCTACAATCATCAACATCCGTTCTTTTTTATTAAAAGCAATGGCTCTTGCCAAATCAACGATATAGGAAGCGTGCTCATCAATGGTCAGCTTTGTTTCCTTTGCAGTTCCTTTATCAATGATGGCATGACACTCACTAAAAACAAAAGCTTCCCGTCCCTCCATGACTTCATTGGCACGTGTGAATTCTATATTGGAATGTGCCACTTCTTCATCTGGAAATAGATAGTATTTCAAATACGTATTAGGGACCGTTTTTGGGTCAAGTGCTTGAATATCTTTGGCCTTTTTTAATGTGCTGTTCCAGCTCTTCTGCTGTTCTAGTTCAGATGTTCCATCTGTTGCATAACCATGCTGGCTTACATGCTTAATCACCTCAGGCATTAAGCTATTTCCTGATTTATCTCTAATATCTGTCCACCAGCCAAAGTGATTCAAACCATAGTAATCTACTTCTAGTTCTTTCCGTGAAGATAAGCCTAAATTCTTTGCAATTAATTCTTCGATGCCAATTGGCATATCACATATGTTTAAAATCTTAGAATTCGGTCTTAGCTTACGTGTTGCCTCTGCTACTATCGCTGCAGGATTCGAATAGTTTAACATCCAAGCTTCAGGTGAGTATTTTTCCATATAATCGACAAGTTCTAATACACCTGGAATGGACCGCATTCCGTAAGCTATCCCGCCTGGACCGCATGTTTCCTGTCCGACGACTCCATGCTTCAATGGAATTTTCTCATCTAATTCACGCATTGCATATTTTCCGACACGAATATGTGCCATCACAAAATCGACTTGAGTAAACGCTTCTTCTGGATCCGTGCTTGCAAGTAATTGCACTTCTGGTGCTCGTTCTTTTAACATAATCTCACATGCATCTGCAATCGTCTTTTGTCTAGCTTCATCATTATCATAGAGTTTAATTGTATGAATTGGGAACTCCTCTAAATAGTCTAACAGCATCAAAATGATTCCCGGTGTAAATGTGCTTCCGCCTCCAGCAATGGTAATATTAAATCTTTTCATGATATCCAGCTCCTTTTTCAATCTAATGAAAGTTTAGTCTCAAAGGACTCTCTTACTTGCGGTACACTTAAGCCAACAATGATTTGAATGCTTTGACCACTCTTAGCCATGCCGTGTGCCAGTTTATTTTCTGTAAAGTAGTCCCTATCTTTCACCAAGCTAGGGTCAATCACTGTAATACGCAGTCGTGTGGCACAGTTTGTCACATCTTTAATGTTTTCTTTACCGCCAAGGCCTTCTAAGAAATAAACGGCTTTCTCTTCATACTCTGATGCATAAACGGGTGATTCCTTTTTGTCATGAGCTTTTTTATGACTCTCATAATCTTGTTTGGTATATAGTCTCGTCTCCTCCTCATCTTTTCGTCCTGGTAATGGAATATCAAATTTCACAATCATCCATCTAAATATGACAAAATACAATGCAGTAAAGAGAAGTCCAATCATCGCTTGAATCAGATAAATCCCTCCATGATTTGAAGAGAGCGGAATCCAATTCAATGCAGCTATTTCAATCAGCCCGGAACCCATCATGCCCACAACACCAAACATATTCATGATTGTCACCATGGTGGCTCCAAGAAGTGCATGTATGACAAATAAATAAGGCGCGAGAAATAGAAACGTAAATTCAAGCGGTTCTGTAATTCCCGCAAATATGGCTGTCAATGTGGCGGGTAATACCAAAGCCAAAACCTTTTTTCTATTTTCCTTCGGTGTAGAAAAATACATGGCTAGAGCTATCCCTAAACAGCCGAACATCTTAATGTTCCCATGTAATAAAAATCCGTATGGATAAAGATCCTTCAAATCGGAAGTTGAGGACGCAAATTCATTTAAGTGAGCGATCCAATATGGTTTTAACCCCCCATTTACAGCCGCTGGACCAAACTCAAAAGGTGTATATATAAAATGGTGAAGTCCTGTTGGAATTAACACCCTTTCCAAGAAATGAAACAGCCAGACACCAATATAACCAGACTGTGCCATGAACCCTTGGAGAGATTGAATTCCCTGCTGAACATAGGGCCAGATAAACGCAACGGCAAAAGCAATAGGAATCATCACAAAGAATCCGATGATGACAACAAATACAAGCCCCTGGAAAATTCCAAGCATTTCAGGCAGCTTTTGATCATAAAAACGATTATGGATCCAAATGACGATTCCAGATATCATCACCGCACCAATGATACTTGTATCCAGCGTAGGTATACCCGCAATTTCTTTTACCCCCGCTACATTCTCAACACCTTGAGATAAATCAACACCAAAAGCAGACGGCCAAAGTGTCAAAATAGCATGAATATAATTGTTAAATACGAGATAAATCATCAAAGCTGCGAGCGTCGCACGTGCTTGCGCTTTTTTTGCAAGTGAGATGGGCAATCCAATCACAAAGGCTAATTCCATATGATTGAAAATCGTCCATCCCCCGCTTTCAATCAGTGTCCAAACCTTATACCACATCGTACCTTCTGCAGCCATTTCCCCCATAATCGCTGGATTCTTACATAAAGTCGCGAGGCCGACAACAATACCAAAAAACGCGAATAAAAGTACAGGAACTACCATAGCACTGCCAAACCGCTTGATTGCATTCATAAGCATTACCCCTTTGCTTGATCCATAACACCACTGTAAAGGTAGCGCTTACAAAAACCAATAGGTTTGACGTATTTAGAAATCAAGTTGTAACATTAGATTATATTTTCACAGGAAGAAAATATTTTCATGTTGGAGGGCACATCGCATGATACTGGACAAGCTGGTTAATGAATACTTTGAAGATTTAAATAAGAATGACCTGCACATTATTAAAACGATCCATGATCATCTTGAAGAAATGAAGACAATGAAAATTCAGGACCTTGCCCGTTATGCTCATACTTCCATTTCATCCATCCATCGGCTTGCCAAGAAAATAGGGTTCGACGGTTACAGTGACTTAAAGTCTTATGTGAAATTAAATGCTTTCACTGAAGAGACAACACAAGATTTAATGCAGCTGCTTGATCAAGATATCCGGCAGACAAGAAAATATATGGAGCAGCTGGACTTTCATCAATTAAATCAACTGATAGATCGCGCACCGTATATTTATATTTATGGTACAGGAACTGCACAACTCGATTTGGCCAATGATGTACAGCGGCAGCTATGGTCACTGCATAAAAAATCTCAAGTATTACGAAGCAAGCGGGACTTAACAGATGGAATCATTGAATTTGGTGAGGATGACCTTTTATTTATCATTTCTTTATCGGGTGAATCGAAGAATTTAGATGAAATCATTCAATTGGTGAAAACGAGACATATCAAATTTATCAGCATGACCACATTAAGGAATAACCTCCTTGCACAAAATGCCATGTTTAACATCTATGTAAGCAGCACCCCGTTTCACTTATATAACAAAGTGGACAACTCCAGCTTTCTGCCATTTTACATTGTGGCAGATATTATCGTCAGAAAATTTAGTGAGTGGAAAGTGAACCAATTGAATAATAGGACTTAAACATAACAGGTACAGTTTTGGAGAGAGATTCAATGTTGCTTCGCAAAAAAAAGAGAGACTCTTTTGTCTCTCTCAAAAAACACTGTATAACAGCGGATGTAATGAAATATATCTACTTGCGGCCGCCTTTTCCTATTCAGCAGTATAATGCCCAGCAAGCAGTTCATCAAACGAATCCGCTAATTTGAAATCCGTCTCATATTCTAGATCAAAGTAATGAACCGGCGGATGTTCCTTTGTTTCTCTGTAATCCAATGCAATCCACGTATGACCATCCCCACAAATGAGCACAAGTCCCTCAGGCAATTCCCATTCTTCTATTAAATAATCACTATCCATAATGCCTTCATTCTTGGCAATTCCTCTTAAATGATCAAATGACACATGATCCTCTGCCCATCCATTCGGCTGATCCGTGGGAAAAGCGTTATGCAGGGTATACCCGCCATTTTGTTCGAGAATCAGTTTTTTATATGTATCCGGCAAGATGACGCCTAGCTTCTTTTCCGCTTTTGCAATTCCTTTCTCATTAATTTTCTTAAATGTTTCTTCGCTTTCACTGTCTTTATCCCAAAATGGTTTCAAATGAAATACCTCCAATTGTTATTTCTATCTCATTTTACCAATAAAAAAAAGAGAAGGGTTCGCCCCCCCTCCTCTTGTTGGTCATGATTGTTCTTGATTTCTCGCTTCAAATTCATCCAGCATGGCACGCACTTCATCTGTTGATGATGTGTTCATTAATTGATTTCTTAAGAAACTCGCTCCTCTGAATCCTTTTACATAAATCTTAAAGAAACGGTGCAGTGCCTTGAATGGACGCAAGCCTAGTGATGAGTATTGATCATGGAGATCAAGATGTAACCTTAACAGACCGAGCAGTTCATCACTTGTATGCTCCTTCGGCTCTTTTTCAAAAGCAAATGGGTTATGGAAAATCCCGCGCCCAATCATCACGCCGTCCACTCCATACTGTTCAGCGAGCTTTAAGCCTGTTTGACGATCAGGAATATCACCATTGATTGTCAAAAGAGTATCAGGTGCTACTTCATCACGAAGTTTTTTAATCTCAGGAATGAGCTCCCAATGCGCATCCACCTGGCTCATTTCCTTTCTTGTGCGAAGGTGGATCGATAAATTCACAATATCTTGCTCCAAAATGTGTCTAAGCCATCCGCGCCATTCATCGACCTCAGTAAAACCAAGTCTTGTTTTCACGCTGACAGGTAATCCCCCAGCTTTTGCCGCTTGAATCAGCTCTGCGGCAACATCTGGACGAAGAATCAAGCCACTGCCCTTTCCGTTTTGCGTGACATTTGGGACAGGACAGCCCATATTAATATCAAGCCCCTGAAATCCCAACTCCGCCATTCCAATACTCATCTGTCTAAAGTTCTCAGGCTTGTCTCCCCAAATATGAGCAACAATCGGCTGCTCATCCTCTGTAAAGGTTAAACGCCCCTTCACACTTTGAATGCCATCAGGATGGCAATAGCTCTCACTATTCGTAAACTCTGTAAAAAACACATCCGGTCTCGCCGCCTCACTCACAACATGACGAAACACAACATCTGTCACTTCTTCCATTGGTGCTAATATAAAAAATGGCCGTGGTAAATCACGCCAGAAATTTTTACTCATCTTTCATCCAATTCCTCTCATGACATAGCGCCTAAAGGGCATGTCCTTCTATGAAGTCATTCAGCGATTTTTATCATTATATACTTTAATATGAACCGGGCAAAATTGCAAAAAAGGACATTTAAATAATTTATTTAATGAGGGAACGGCTTCCTTTAATCCCTTTTCAATGAAAATAATTTTATAAATTCATTTTGAATAATTGAAAATGGATTTACCTATAAAATCCAATAAAGAAATTATACGGTAGACAACTTAAGGAATTGAAAAATATAATATATATTTCAAAATATCATTTTTAATGATTATTGTAATATCATTTACTTGTTAAACATCTAAATATAACCGTCCAAATCGTAATACTATAGCATTTAGAAATTCCATTCAAAAATTTTCTCACTTTATATTTATATGTTCTAAACATATAGCGATTCATGAATCTGTCGGAACGAATCTTTATTTATTTTATGAGAAGTAAAATTAAACCGTTTTTTTATCTCAGAGGAGGGTTTTGTCACAGCCTTATTATTGAAAGTAACTATTGATTAATTTCATATAAATTTTCTGTTAAACATATCTTCGTCATACCTAAATAATTATTATCTCCAATTGAATATATTAGTACATTTTATCTAATCCTATATTCTGTTCAATCATTATAAAAGGAGAGATTTTAATGTCGAAAGAAATAAAATTTGTATTGATAAGGTGCGTCACAAGATATGCATGAGGAAGCACGTAGGCTTGCAATATTAGAAAAACCAACGAATGATTCACTGAAAATGAGAAATCCTAGTAAACCCTGAGATACATTAATGAAACTACTTTTAGTCACTCTTTAGTCTTATCTAACTGTTTTATTCCCCGGGAACAAGACAAAAAATTAATTCAAGTTAAGCATGAGGAGTAAGTTTTCTCCTGTCTACTGTTTTATTAGAAGTAGCGTATTTTATTTTCCAGTATGCCTCGATTTTAAAGTCACTAAATATATGCATTAAACTTTACTAAGAATAAAATATCACTATTTAATCAAATATGGAGGTAAATTATGACCGAATATCAACATCATCCTCACTTTGGACATACATTAGCAGATCACTTTATGGATCATCATCGACATCCACTTTCATTGCATGGACCAGTTGTACATGTTAAAGCAATAATAAAAATGATTGAAGAAGATGTTCAAAATGATCATGGAGATTGGCATCAACATTTTATAGTTTATGGTATTCAAGTCATCGATATAGATGGTGCTGACAAATCAGTGGTTACAGATGAAGCATTTTGTGCAATTCGTTATGGTGACAATTTAGGATTAAAGGAACGGATTTCTGGACTTGAAGAAGGAGAAAAAATCGAATTAAAAGGCGAATATATAGATAAAAACCATGCTCTTAAGGGTATAGGTAACCCAGGAGATCCCGTAATTCATTTTACACATCATCCTGTAGGATTTGTTAATTATCTTGAAAAACATTACGAATAATTTTCTAGTTAAATATCTAATCTATATGGTTCTTTTTTAGTGTTTTTCCTTACATGTATACAAATTCTGAAGCTAAAATCCCTGGAAAAACGAGCATCGTAGATTTAAATAATTTATCCGGATATAAAGAAAGGCCTGATACTAAATATGCATCAAAAAAAATCAATTTTTAACCTTACTAATAATAGTGATGTTGTTAAATATCTTAATGTGAGAAAAGATCCCGTTGACCTCAGAGATAAAATATTCCAAAGTTATCTTTTTAGTAATGAGGAGGATCTTCCAAAGCAAGTTGACCTTCGAGTTCGAATGTCAGCAGTTGTTAATCAAGGTCATCTTGGCTCTTGTACTGCAAATGCTATTGTTTCAGGATTACGGGAATATCTCTTAAAACAATCAGGGCGTCCATTTACTCCGTTATCTCGCTTATTTTTGTACTATCATGAACGAGAAATAGAAGGAAATATTCAAGATGATAAAGGGGCTCTTCTTAGAGATGGAATGGCTGTTCTTGAAAAAATTGGAGTCTGTGATGAAAAAGATTATCCCTACAGTGATGATTTTCGAAATAAGCCGTCTGCAAAAGCTGAGAATGCTGCTAGACTTTATCGTATTGGACAATATAGTCGTGTACAAGATTTGTCACGATTAAAATCTGTACTTGCTCATGGATTACCTGTTGTCCTTGGTTTTTTAGTCACAAAGTCTTTTTACTATTCTGAGGAAGTAAAAAAAACAGGAATTGTACCTATCTCAGGAAAAGAAGATGTAATTAAAGAAAATGGGCAACAAGCTGGACACGCTGTTTGTGCTGTTGGATATGACGATGATAAACAAATTGTGATTATTCGAAACAGTTGGGGAGAAAAATGGGGAGATAAAGGCTATTGTTATTTCCCATATGAATTATTCCAAAACGGAATTGTGCTAGATATGTGGACAGGACGTTAATTGACTCTATTGAAAAACATTATTTAATTGCCGATAACACAGCATTACGCGACCTAAAGAGAACATTCTGTTAATGCGAAACCATATCTATCTCTGGCAACGTAGAGGTCAATATGCCTTGTTTTTTCTATGTAAAAACTAAGAGCCTTTCCGAATTGGAAGGCTCTTTACTCCCTATTACATCATTAATTATTGTTTTAATATAAGTAGTGAACAGCACTCCACATGACTCGTATGCGGAAACATATCCACAGGCTGCACTTCCTCCGTCACATACCCGCCATCTTCAAGAATACGCAAATCACGAGCTAGCGTCCCAGGATTACAGGATACATAAACAACGCGATTTGGCTTCATCTTTAAAATCGTATCAAGCAGTGCTTCGTCACAGCCTTTTCTAGGCGGATCGACAACTAGCGTGTCTGCTTTGATGCCTTCTTTGTACCAGTTTGGGATGACGGTTTCTGCTTCGCCGACTGCGAATTCAACATTATTGATTCCGTTTAAGGCAGCGTTGCGTTTTGCATCTTCAATTGCTTCTGGGACAATTTCAACGCCATATACTCTGCCTGCTTTTTGTGCGAGAAATAAGGAAATCGTACCGATTCCGCAGTAGGCATCGATAACAGTTTCTTCGCCTTGCAGCTCTGCATATTCAAGCGCTTTGTCATAAAGCACCTTTGTTTGGGTTGGATTCACTTGATAAAACGAGCGGGCTGAAATGGCAAATTTGATGTCGCCAATCGTGTCATAAATGTATTCTTCGCCCCATATAACGGTTGTTTCGTCTCCGAAAATGACATTTGTTTTCTTTGAATTCACGTTTTGTACAATTGACCGAACATGTGGGAAGCGTGCTATAATCTGCTCAATCACCTGCTGCTTTTGCGGAAAATCAGCCGTTCTAGTAACAAACACAACCATCATTTCACCTGTTGCAATACCGTAGCGAACCATCACATGACGCAGCCAGCCTTTGTGCCGCTCTTCGTTATATGCTTTGATGCCAAACGCATTGCATATGTCTTTTACTGCCTGTACCACTTCGTCGTTTTCTGACTGCTGAATCAAACATTTTTCCATATCAATGATTTCATGGGTACGCTGCTGATAAAACCCTGCAACAAGTCCGCCTTCGCGTTCGCCAACTGGAACTTGTGCTTTGTTTCGGTAATTCCAGGGGTCTTCCATGCCGAGTACAGGATGAACTTTTACACGGCTCATATCAAGCTTGCCGATCCGCTCTAAAACGTCCTTTACTTGTTTCTGTTTAAATAGCAGCTGGCCTTCATAGCTCATATGCTGAATTTGACAGCCGCCGCACTGCTTGTAAATGGGACATGGCGCATCTTGCCTGTGCTGACTTTCCTTTGTCAGCTCCATGAGTCGTCCAAAAGCAAATCCTTTTTTGACTCGTGTGACTTTGATTTGCCCTTGTTCGTCAGGAAGGGCATTCGGTACAAAGACAGGGAATCCTTCAATTTTCGCTACACCTGCACCTTCATGCGTTAAGTCTTCGAAGGTTACATTGTAGTATTCATTCTTTTCAACAGGCGGTTTCATTTTCACCAATTTTATCACCTCATTTGCAAAGAAAAACTTGGCCGCCATAAGGAACCAAGTTCAGTCTTCACCCTATTTTTTCAGCTGTTTCTTTTGGCACAATAAATTCAATATGGCGATACAGGTTTTCAAATTCACCTGGCAGCATGCCGCCGTATTCACCATCTAAATTCAATTGCATTTTATCTTTTACATCTACCTTCACGCGATTCGCTTTTGCGTAGATGACATTGTTATCATGAATATGCTCGCCTCGCAGTGCAAGGCTGACCACTCGAATGGCTTCTGCTAGATTGACCTTCTTTAGAATAATCAGGTCAAACATCCCATCATCTAAAATGGAATCTGGCGCTAGTTTTTCAAAGCCGCCTACTGAGTTTGTGAGTGAAACAAGGAACAGCATGATTTCTCCATGAAACAATTTGCCGTCATATTCAATTTCGACTTCTGTCGGGCGGATTGAAGGAAGCATCTCCATGCCTTTTAAATAATAAGCAAGCTGTCCAAGCATGGTCTTCAGTTTACTAGGCACCTCATAGGTGAGCTCTGTTAACCGGCCGCCGCCAGCAATATTAATAAAATAATGGCCATTGACTTTACCGATATCAAGCGGCTTCGCTACACCCTCAATAATGGCATCTGTCGCTTTCAAAACACCTTCTCGTGGAATTCCAAGTGCTCTTGCGAAATCATTTGTCGTTCCAACTGGAATAATTCCTAGTTTTGGTCTTTTTTCAAGCGGTGCTAGTCCGTTGACGACTTCATTGATCGTGCCGTCTCCACCTGCTGCTACAATTAAATCAAAATCTCTCTGTGCGGCTTTTTCTGCTGCTTGCGTGGCATCTCCTGCACATGTCGTCGCATGACAAGAAGTTTCATAGCCAGCTTGTTCAAATTTTTGCAAAACCTGCGGTAAATTCTTCTTGAAGAGTTCACGCCCAGATGTCGGATTGTATATAATTCGAGCACGTTTCATTCATCATCATCCTATATTCATTATGCAATCTATTTTCACCACTAACAACCTTTAATTATACTATGAGATTTAAAAATGGCAACAAAACAACCACCTAATATGTAAAATCTCCAAGCACATTTCACTCAGTAAGAAAGCATTCTGATAAGATAAAAGAAAACGCTGTAAAGGATGATATGCGATGAAAAAGCCTGTCTATTTTAATCATGACGGCGGTGTTGATGACCTCGTCTCTTTATTTCTTCTCCTTCAAATGGAACATCTGAAAGTCATCGGAATGTCTGTGATTCCTGCTGATTGTTATTTAGAGCCTGCGCTCAGTGCATCTCAAAAAATCATTGATCGCTTCAGCCCTTATGAAATTGAAGTCGCTGCTTCAACTTCTAGAGGCGTCAATCCATTTCCGAAGGAGTGGCGTATGCATGCTTTTTATGTAGATGCTCTGCCAATTTTAAATGAAAAAGGTACTGTTGATACAAAGGTGTCCAAGCTGCCAGCGCACCTCCATCTGATTGAAACAGTTAAGAAGGCAAAAGAACCTGTCACCCTGCTCTTTACTGGTCCGCTCACAGATCTTGCACGCGCTTTAGAAGAAGATCCTTCAATCTCTAACAAAATTGAGAAATTGGTGTGGATGGGCGGCACGTTCCTTGAAAAAGGCAATGTTGAAGAACCTGAGCATGACGGGACAGCAGAATGGAATGCATTTTGGGATCCATATGCTGTGAGCACTGTCTTTCAGGAATCATTTCCTATTGAAATGGTCGCACTTGAAAGTACAAATCAAGTCCCGCTTACACTTGATGTACGCCAGCGCTGGGCTTCTCTTCGTTCTCATATTGGAATAGATTTTATCGGACAGTGCTACGCCTTTTGTCCGCCGCTCATTCATCATGAAACCAATTCGACGTATTACCTATGGGATGTGCTGACAACAATTACTCTTGCTTCTACATCATTATCATTTACCCGTTCAAAAGAAGTGAATGCGATCGTTTATACCGAGACGCCAAAGCAAGGACGGACAGAAGAACATCCAGATGGAAAATCAATTCAAGTGATTGACCATGTCGATCGTGGTGCCTTTTTCCACGCATTTGAAGAACTTATGAGAAAAGCTGTTTGCCAGATTTCAAAATAAAAAAAGCCCCGCCGATGAGCGGGGCTTCCTCTTATTCTTCTTCTGCGTATTTATTCTTACGTTTAAACTTGCTTAACATTTCATACACGATTGGAACGATGACCAATGTGAGAAGTGTAGAACTTGTTAAACCGCCAATTACGGTAACACCAAGTCCTTTTGATACGATCTGGCTTCCGCCTTCAAATCCTAATGCGAGTGGTAGCAGTGCACCAATTGTCGCAAGTGCCGTCATTAAGATTGGACGTAATCTTGTTGCACCTGCTTCAAGTAACGCTTCTCTTGTTGAGAGACCTTCTTGTTCTTTATGAATCACGCGGTCAATCAAGACAATGGCATTTGTTACAACGATACCGATCAGCATAAGCAATCCAATCATGGCATTTAAGCTGATGGTTTCTTTTGCTATAAACAATCCAGCGAGAGCGCCAATAACTGTAAATGGAAGTGAGAAGAGAATTGCAAATGGTGCAAGACCTCCGCCAAATGTGATGACGAGAACGAGATACACAATGGCAATCGCTGCAAGCATTGCAAGGCCAAGCTGTGTAAAGGATTCTTGGATATCCGCACTTACGCCGCCTGTGTCAATCGTTACGCCGGATTTCAGATCAAGCTTGTCAACTTTCTTCTGAACATCTTGTGTCACACTTGAGACGTCGTCTGTTGTCATGTCACCAGACACTTCTGCGTAGATTTTTCCATCACGTTTTGTCACCGTATTTGCTGTCGTCCCATCTTTTACTTTGACGACATCACCAATTCGGACTTCTTGCCCTGTTGGTGTGGTGATCTTTTTATTTTCTAAATCTTTTTTGCTCTTATATTCATCTTTTTCCGTTTGAAGCTTCACATCAAGTTCTTTGCCGTCCTCTGTGACTTTTGTCAGTGTTGTTTCACTATTTTGAGGTGCAATCGCTTGAGCGATTTGTGAAGCAGTTAGACCCAGTTTCGCCAGTTTTTCTTGATCTGCATTAAACGTATATTCGTCGTATTTCTCAGATAAGCTTGTGCTGACATTTTTCAGGTTTTTCTCATCTTTTAAGATGTTCTCAACATCTTTTACTGTGCCTTCAATATCGCTTGCTTTGTCACCGTACACATAGTACGTCACAGTATTGCTGGCGCCAGCAGATGAAAAGTCTTGTGATTTCCATTCCCCTTTAGACGCTTTGTCTTGCAGGGCTTTGACTACACGATCTTTTTCTTTATCAAAATTCGGTGTGTCCTCGTCATATTGTACGAAGAATAATGCACCGTTAGAGTTACCGCCAACACTTGCTGTCATGGCATTTGAAGAGCCAAGAGAATACTGAACTGTATTGACATGGTCACGTTTCATCAAATATTCTTCAGCTTTTTTCGTTTCATCAATTGCTTGCTCTCTCGTTTGTCCAGGTTCAGGTGTATATGTCACCATCGCGGTTTTCTCTGCTTCCTGTGGTAAGAAGCTGACACCAACAAGTGGTGCTAAGAATAAGCTTCCGACAAGCATAAGAATGGCAATTCCTGATGTGATCCATTTATGGTTGAGTGTCCAATTCAGTACACGTCTATAACCGCCAGCAAGCTTACTTGGTTTATGTTCTTTTACCTTTTTCGCTGTGCCGTACAGGTTCTTTTTAAATAGAGTGTGTGCCATCATTGGAACAATTGTAATGGCGACAAGCAGTGAAGCAAGTAACGCAAACACAATCGTTAAGGCAAATGGGATGAATAGTTCACCAATCATTCCACCTACTAATGCTAACGGTAAGAATACCGCAATTGTCACAATCGTTGAAGACATGATTGGGATAAACATTTCTTTTGTGGCTTCTCTGACGAGTGCCTTGCCTTTTAACGGTTCATCCTTTAACGCCATTCGTCGATAGATATTTTCTATGACCACTATCGAGTCATCGACAACACGCCCGATGGCGACGGTCATGGCACCAAGTGTCATGATATTTAACGTGATATCTAGCTGATTTAATAGTAAAACAGCAATCAACAGAGATAACGGAATGGAGATGACCGAGATTAATGTTGATTTGATATCTCGCAGGAACAAGAGAATGATAATGATCGCAAAGATTGCTCCGATGATCGCCTTGTTCAGCATTGTGCTGACAGACTCTTTAATCGGCTCTGCTTGATCATATGTGGTACTTACTTTGATTCCTTTGTTGTCTTTTTTGAATTTCTCAAGCTCTTTTGTCACTTCTTCTGCAACACTCACTGTGTTGGCATCAGAGCCTTTGACAATTTGCAGACCGATACTGTCTTTCCCATTCGTTCTAGAGATCGATTCTGCCTCTTTGACGACTTTAATATCTGCAATCTCAGACAGCTTGATCGTTGGTAGCTCTACAGATTGACTGCTTGCTGCACCTGTTTGCTGCTGTGCTGTTGCTTGCTGCTGACTTGCACTTCCCGCCTGCTGCTCGGCACCTTGTGCTCCTGCGCTGCTAGATGGTGCTCCCGCTCCAGCGCTTCCCGCACCGCCGCCTGTACTTGGTGTAACAGGAATTCGCATGTTTTTCAAATCTTTGACGCTTAAAATATTGCCGTCCACGACAACTGATTTTTGTTTGTTGCCAAATGTGTATAGACCTAATGGTACATTCACATCAGAGCCTTTGATCATGTTTTGGACGGTTTCTTCATCTAAACCGTATTCTTTTAGTTTCTTTTCTTTAAACGAAAATTCAACTTCTTTGATTTGCTGTCCTGAAGCTTCCACAGAAGAGACGCCGTCTAATCCTTGAAGTGAAGGAACGAGGTCATTTTCTACTTTTCGTGTAAGGTCTTGTAATGATTCTTTATCACCTGAGACACTAAGGGCTAGGATTGGAATCGCATTAATACTAAAGCGTGCGATTTTAGGTTTTTCTGCATTTTCAGGGAAATCAATATTGCTAATCGCATCTTCAATTTCCTTTTTTGCTTCATCCATGTCTTTGCTGTAATCGTACTCGATTTGAATGGATGATGCATTTTCAAAAGAATTAGAAGTGACCACGTTGACCCCATTGAGGTTTTGAATCGACTTTTCAATTGGATCTGTCACCTTATCTGATACTTCGTCCGGCGTTGCGCCAGGGTACGTTGTAGAAACCGTAATGACTGGAGTGTTGATATTCGGGATTGATTCTTGTTTCATATTCAATCCGGCATATAGACCAGCAACTGTTACGATAATCGTCATGAGCCATACAGCGAACTTATTCTTTAATACAAAATTGATGATCGAATTCATTATATCCTCCATTTTCCTTTATGTATTGACTGACTGGTCATTCTATATCATAATAAACGGTGATATACAATGCCGTCAACCATTTCACTTGCGTTTGACGTAACATTCTAAAGCTGAAGGGGCCTTATTTCATGAACGAAAAAAAAGAAAAAATCATTAAAGCAAGCATCCAATTGTTTGCGAAAAAGGGTTTTTCTTCTACGACCATTCAGGAAATTGCAGATGAATGCGGAATATCAAAAGGCGCATTTTATTTACATTTCAAATCAAAAGAACAGCTTTTCAACCGAGCGTTTGAATATTATATCGACACTTCGATGCAAACTATCGAAACGATTCGAAAAGAGAATCAGCATCTCGCGCCGAGAGAGATCTTTCAGAAACAAATTGCTGAACAGTTTCAGCACTTTGCTGAGAACAAAGATTTTATCATTCTGATCCTCAGCGAGAACATTATTCCGGAAAACCAACAAATTAAAAAGTATTCAAAAACCGTGAAAAAGCAAATGAATGATGAAATTCAAATTTCCATCTTGACCACTTATGGACAGGAGATCGAACCATATATAACTGACCTGTCAGTCATGATTCAAGGAATTATCCAATCGTATGTGCAGGTTCTGCTTTTACAGGATCAAATGCAATTATCATTTGATGAGCTCTCATCCTTTATACTCGAACGGTTTGATGATTTGGTTCAAGGATTGCTTCGTTCTCAGACGAAGCCGATTTTGAAGCAAACCATTTGGGACGATGAAGCGCCGAGTGCTGCTTCCCTTCAAGAGGAGCTTCGTTTGTTAAAGCTGGAGCATCTGCTTTCTGATGATACCGTTGTATCCATTGAAGTGATTGAAGAAGAGCTGGCAAAAGCTGAACCTCGTAAGCCAGTCATCCAAGGAATGCTGACGAATTTAGAAAAGTGCGAGGACCCTGCTGTTCTAAGAGCAGTGGAACAATTGAGGCTGTTTCTTCAGTAACATAACGTGCTGTTTTTTGATTTAGCTCACCTTTCCCCCTTCGAATGTGCACTTTCGCTTATGCTTCATTATAAGAAAAGTATCTCTAAATTGATATACGGCTGTGGTCCGAATCTATAGTAAGACCCTGTCATTTCAATCAAAAAAAACCGCCTTTTTCATCAGGCGGTTTTTTGCTATTTAGCGTTTTTTGATTTCTTCAAGGAGAATCTTGTTCACCATCGGCGGGTTCGCTTGGCCCTTCGATGCTTTCATGATTTGTCCGACTAAGAAACCAATCGCGCGGTCTTTACCATTTTTAAAGTCTTCAATGGATTGCGGGTTGTTATCAAGTGCTTCTGTGACAAGTTTGAGCAGTGCACCTTCGTCAGAAATTTGGACAAGTCCTTTTTCTTTGACGATTGTTTCTGCATCTCCCCCATTTTCGATGAGCTCTTTGAATACCTTTTTCGCAATCTTAGAGGAAATCGTTCCTTTTTCAATCAGCTTGATCATACCAGCCAGCCCTTGCGGCGTTAGCTTTGTATCTTCCAGCTCTTTTTGAGCAGAGTTTAAGTATGCAGATACTTCACCCATGAGCCAGTTCGATGCTTGCTTCGCTTCTGCACCTTCTGAAATGGTCGCTTCAAAGAAATCAGACATTTCTTTCGTCAGCGTGAGCACCATTGCATCGTAAGCAGGAAGTCCAAGCTCATCGATGTAGCGTTTGCGGCGCTCGTCTGGAAGCTCTGGGATGGATGCTCTTACGCGTTCTTTCCACTCGTCATCAATGTACAGCTCCACCAAATCCGGTTCTGGGAAGTAGCGGTAATCATCAGAGCCTTCTTTAACGCGCATAAGAATTGTCTTTTTAGACGCTTCGTCATAACGGCGTGTTTCCTGCTCGATCAAGCCGCCAGAAAGCAATACTTGCTCTTGACGCTTCTCTTCGAATTCAAGACCTTTTTGTACGAAAGCAAATGAGTTCAAGTTTTTGAGCTCTGTCTTTGTACCAAACTCTTCACGGCCGATTGGGCGAAGAGAAATGTTGGCATCACAGCGAAGTGAGCCTTCTTCCATCTTACAGTCAGAAACGCCTGTATATTGAATAATGGATTTTAATTTTTCTAAGTAAGCATACGCTTCTTCTGGAGTGCGAATGTCTGGCTCAGATACGATTTCAACAAGTGGTGTTCCTTGACGGTTGAAATCGACGAGTGAGTAACCGTCGCCTGTGTGCGTTAGTTTCCCTGCATCCTCTTCCAAATGGAGACGCGTAATACCGATTCGTTTTGTTTTGCCTTCTACTTCAATTTCAATCCAGCCGTTTTCACCGATCGGTTTATCAAATTGAGAAATTTGATACGCCTTTGGGTTATCAGGATAGAAGTAGTTTTTACGGTCAAATTTTGTATCCGTTGCGATTTCACAGTTCAGCGCCATAGCCGCTTTCATCGCGAAGTTCACCGCTTCTTTGTTCAGTACAGGCAGTACGCCAGGATATCCAAGGTCGATGACACTTGTTTGCGTGTTGGCAGCTGCACCAAAAGGTGTCGGCGAGCTTGAGAAAATTTTCGATTGTGTTTTTAGCTCTACGTGGACTTCAAGTCCAATTACCGTTTCAAAGTTCATTCTGATTCACCCCTTACAGTTCAGGTTTTGCTTTATGATGATCTGTTGCTTGCTCAAAAGCGTGAGCCACGCGGTACACTGTTCCTTCGTCAAAGTGCTTGCCGATGATTTGCAGTCCTAACGGAAGACCATTTGCAAATCCACAAGGCACACTGATTCCTGGAACGCCTGCAAGGTTAACAGGGATCGTTAAAATATCGTTTGCATACATAGTCAATGGATCGCTTGTCTTTTCACCAATGTTAAATGCAGGAGTTGGCGTTGTCGGTCCAACAATGACATCATACTTTTCGAAAACATCTTCAAAGTCTTTTTTGATCAATGTACGGACTTTTTGCGCTTTTTTATAGTACGCATCGTAATATCCTGAGCTTAGCGCGAATGTACCAAGCATGATGCGGCGCTTCACTTCGTCTCCGAAGCCTTCAGAACGAGTATTTTTGTATAAATCAATCAGGTTGTCTGCATTATCTGTACGGTAGCCATAGCGGATACCGTCAAAACGTGCAAGGTTTGCAGATGCTTCTGAAGAAGACAGTAAGTAGTAAGTCGCAAGCGCATATTTAGAATGCGGTAGAGACACTTCTTCCCACGTCGCACCAAGTCCTTCTAATACTTTTAACGCTTGAAGAACAGACTCTTTTGCTTCCTCGCCAACGCCTTCGCCAAGATATTCTTTCGGCACAGCGATTTTCAGACCTTTGATGTCGCCAGTTAATGAAGAAAGAAAATCTGGGACATCGACATTTGCACTTGTTGCGTCCATTTGATCGACACCAGCAATCGCTTGAAGAACATAAGCGTTGTCCTCTACATTGCGTGTAATCGGACCAATTTGGTCTAATGATGAAGCAAATGCAATTAATCCGTATCTGGATACACGGCCATATGTCGGTTTAAGACCTACAACTCCGCAGAAAGATGCCGGCTGACGAATAGAACCGCCTGTATCTGATCCAAGTGAGAACGGTACTTCACCTGCTGCAACAGAAGCTGCTGATCCACCACTTGATCCGCCTGGAACGGTGTTTAAATTCCACGGGTTTTTCGTCGCTTTGAAGCCTGAGTTCTCCGTAGAAGATCCCATTGCGAATTCGTCCATATTTAATTTACCGATTGTGACTGCTTCTGCGTCTCTTAGGCGGTTCACAACGGTTGCATTATAAATTGGATCAAAGTTTTGCAGGATTTTACTTGAAGCTGTTGTACGCAGATCCTTTGTAACAATGTTATCTTTCACACCGATCGGCATACCGAACAATAGGCCAAGCTCGTCCTTTTCACCAACTGCCTCGTCCAATTCCTTTGCATACGCACGAGCTTTTTCTTCGTCCAGTGCAAGGAATGCTTGTACTTTCCCGTCTACTTCATTGATTCGTTTATAAGACTCGTCCACTAAATCAGAAACAGACAGTTCCTTTTTATGTAAAAGCTCTTTTAATTCAGAAATTTTGTGATCAAACAGTGACATGTCTCGGGCCTCCTTTAGTCCAAAATTGATGGCACACGAATATAGCCGTCTTTATGATCAGGCGCGTTTTTGACGACTGCCTCAATGGAAAGACCTTTATTCGGAACATCTTCTCTCATGACGTTTTTCATTTTTAATACGTGTGTAGTAGGTTCAACGTTTTCCGTATCTACCTCGTTTAACTGCTCTGCAAATGAAATGATGCTATCAAGCTGTTCTGTAAACATCTCAGCTTCTTCTTCTGTAATCGCAAGCCTTGCTAAATGCGCAACGTGCTTGACTTCTTCTATTGAAATTCTTGACATGCAGGTTCACCTCCAAAAATGATGCGTGATCGTGGTCATGATCATAAGTCATATACACTTTATCATATCAAATTTTACTGTTCTAAAGCAACTTTACGCAGGTGCGGTAAAAGGTCCGTTCTCTTGAAACGTCTTTATGATCAAATCGATAAAAGAAATATTCATCAGGTGACTTTTTATTTTTCAGAAAATTTTTACTTTTGATTATTTTTGTAATCGCTTACATATTGATTCTTATCATTTATCGGTACATTTTTTCTTCAAAATGAAGAGGTTTAGGCAGGTTGATCACTTGGGAATACTCTGTTAGGTTAAGTAACCATAGCAGTGAGCGGGACAGTCAAACAAAAAAGCTGCCATCGCACTTCTGTATATTTTGATTGAGGTGATGTCAAATTAATACGAAAAAGGTGAGAACACAAAATGAGTATTGAAGTTACAATTTCCTTATCTATTTATTTTATCGGGATGCTTGCCATTGGCTGGTATGCATTCAGGAAAACACATGATTTAAATGATTATATGCTTGGTGGACGCGGGCTTGGTCCATTCGTTACAGCCCTTTCAGCAGGTGCTGCGGATATGAGCGGATGGATGTTGATGGGTGTGCCAGGTGAAATGTATAAAACAGGTTTATCGACAGCCTGGCTTGCGATTGGTTTAATCGTTGGTGCTTACTTGAACTACCTCATTCTTGCACCTCGGTTACGTTCTTATACAGAAATTGCGGATGATGCAATTACGATTCCTGATTTCTTTGATAAACGATTCAAAGGATCATCTGCTTTATTAAAAGCTGTTTCAGCCGTCATCATTTTAATTTTCTTTACGCTGTATACATCGTCTGGGATGGTATCAGGCGGACGTTTATTTGAGTCAGCATTCGGTGCTCACTACATGTTTGGACTGATCTTAACATCAAGTATTGTCATTTTGTATACATTGTTCGGCGGATTTTTGGCAGTGAGCTTAACGGACTTTGTCCAAGGGGCTATCATGTTTTTAGCATTAGTGCTCGTGCCGATCGTTGCCTTTACACAATTAGGCGGACCTGTTGCTACATTCCAAGATATTCAACAGATTGATCCTAAATTGCTAGATATTTTTAGAGGAACGAGCGTCATTGGCATTATTTCCTTCCTCGCTTGGGGACTAGGTTACTTTGGACAGCCGCATATTATCGTGCGCTTTATGGCCATTACGTCTGTAAAAGATTTAAAACCAGCACGCCGAATCGGAATGAGCTGGATGATTATTTCAGTGATTGGATCACTGTCTGTCGGTTTAGTGGGTGTTGCCTATGTTCATGAAACGGGCATGAACCTTGCTGACCCTGAAACCATCTTTATCGTCTTTTCTAAAGTATTGTTCCATCCATATATCACTGGATTTTTACTTTCTGCGATTTTAGCTGCGATTATGAGTTCAATTTCGTCTCAGCTGCTTGTCACAGCAAGTGCAATGACAGAGGATTTATACAGAACGTTCTTTAGAAAAACAGCTTCAGACAAAGAGCTTGTCATGATTGGCCGGATGTCTGTACTCGTTGTCGCTGTGATTGCCTTATGCCTTTCACTTAACCCAAGTGACACCATTCTTGATCTTGTCGGTTATGCATGGGCAGGATTTGGTTCTTCATTCGGTCCAGTCATCTTGCTTTGCCTATACTGGAAACGAATGAATCATCATGGTGCCCTAGTTGGGATGATCGTTGGTGCAGTTGTGGTTCTGACATGGATTACGACAGGTCTCAACCATGCCACAGGTATTTATGAAATGATTCCAGGCTTTACGCTAAGTGGATTAGCTGCCATTATTGTCAGCTTATTGACAAGTAAGCCGTCAAAAGCATCAAAACAGCTATTTAACAAAATGGAAGATCATCTTGAGGAAGAAACAAAATAAAGAATTGAAGAGTCATCTGCCCTATGCGGATGACTCTCTTTTTAAATAAAATAAAAAGCTTTTCTTTCTTCAGAAACTGAATAAAATAAGAGTTGTGCAGCCATATGGGCTGTGAGAAGATCATATACATGTTGTGAAACGTACATGAAGTGAAAGGAGCGATACGCATGTTTTGGACAATTGAATGGGATACAGTCTTAAAATTAGCCGTGGCCACTTTAATCGGGCTGATTATCGGGCTTGAACGAGAGCTGAAGAAAAAGCCCCTCGGCTTAAAAACGTGTATTGTCATTGCTGTCAGCTCCTGCGTCTTAACCATCATCAGCATTGATGCAGCCTACAATTTCCCTCGAGTCTCTAAGCTTCAAATGGACCCACTCAGGTTACCGGCGCAAATTATATCTGGTGTTGGTTTTATTGGAGCAGGTGTGATTCTTCGAAAAAGCAATGATGTCATCTCAGGTCTCACGACTTCTGCGATGATCTGGGGAGCAGCAGGACTTGGGGTTGCAACCGGTGCAGGATTTTATAAAGAGGCCTTCCTCAGTCTTTTCTTTATTCTGATTAGTGTCGAATTCCTGCCATGGCTCTTCCAGCGGATCGGACCGATTCGCCTGCAGGAAAAAGAAATCCGCATCAGAATGTCTCTTTCTGATCGAAACCGTATGACCGATATTTTAAAAGAAATGAAAGCCCTCAATATTCGCATTCATTCTGTACGAATTGATGATTTAAAAGAAAAAGACTATCCGATCATGGAAGTACGCGTACGTGTGCATAAAGACCGCTATACAACCGATGTGTACTTTGATATTAAAGATCTAGAAGGCGTCGTTGGCGTGAAGTGTGATACGGTGTAGTTATAAAAAAACCCCTTGCTGTTTAACACAGCAAGGGGTTTCTTTTATCGTGCCAGCTGTTGAAAGTCAAAAGGAGTAATGGGTGTTTTTTGCTCAATTTCCTTTCGAAAACATGACAGCATGGCTTTTTCGTCAGAAGTCAATGTTTGGAGATCAAATGCTTGATGTAAAAGCCCATAAATAAGCATATGACGCAGCATGAGAAAATCAGGGATTGTTGCCAGCCACGCGTCATCAAACTCATTCTCCTGTCGATAGCCTTTTAGAAAATGACTCATAAATTCTGCCGTAAATTCAGCTTTATCATCATATGGAATCACTGGATACCAAAGAACATTGTATAGCAAAATACTAATATCATTGATAAACCAGTGGTATCCAATATCATCAAAATCAAATGCGATAATCTCTTCTTGATGATAATGAAAGTTCCCGTGATGCAAATCGGCATGCACCAGCCCATACACATCCTTCGAAATTCGGAGCTGGTGAAGCTTTTGCATCAATTCATCTTTTCTTCGAAGCACAACCGTTTGATCAGATGGAATATATTGATCAAGCTTTAATTGCTCCTCTTCATACCACTCTTGACGCTTATAGAGAGGATCTTTTACTTGATATTGTTTTGTTATTTGATGCATTCGTCCTGTATAGGACCCTAACGCTTCAAACAGCTTCCCATTCCAATCTCCTTCATTCACTTTTCTCCCCGGTGCTTTTTCATATACACGGAGTAAAAATGCGCCTCCGGCTTGATCAGGAATGGTTTCAACGTCTTTTCCTCTTGCTGATGAAATCGGCTTTGCTACGGAAATACCATGATGAGACAGGAATCGAAGCCAGTCCATTTCTCCTAAAATATATGTGGGTGAGCGACGAATGGTATGGGTGATTTTTAATATATAATTCTCCCCATTCATTGCCTTATATTCATACACATAATTTTCTGCATCGGCTAGAAATGTCACTTGGTCAAGCTGAAAATCATACAAGTGAGCCGCTTTCTTTAAGACTTTCTGTTCATCGTATCGTGCTTTTACTTCTTTATGCATGCTGATTCTCCTTTTATCGTCTTTTTAAATGTTCTTGACGGTAATCAGCATTATACGAGCATCAACATACCTGCCTTTCTTCTTGGTTTCTACTAATATTTTGACAAGAGTTTGGAAATCCCTCTTATTTAGTCATATATATGAACAGTCGGTTCTTTGTCCTCAGCATTTTTCGTGATCAGGGCTTCTTGTTGATCAGAAGATGTGATGTTGATTTCAATATTGGTACTCTTGTAGTAATCCATGACTTCACCGGTTAAATATTGTGTGAAGGCTACGACTTCCGTTTTTCCATAGAACTGCATTGGAATTTCGATTTTCATTTTTTGCAGGTTGCCGTTTTTGTAAAAGCCTTTTCCAACAACACCAGTGTAATTCGGGAAGTAATCTTCTACCTTTGTCTTGAAGCGGTCAAATCGCTCTGAATCATCTTTGTAGCTGCTTTTCGCACTATCTGAAGGGAAGAATACATTCTCCTCTTTGATCGTATCCCAATTTCCGATATCAGCGGAGCCTGCTTTCACATCTGTTTTGGCGATAAAGTTACCTGGAACGATAGATGATTTTGGTGCTTGCTTATAAAGGGCAATCATGACAGGCACTTTTTGCAGTCCGTCCATTTGACGAATTCGCTTGATCACTTGTTCAGCGATTTTTTCACCCTCTGCCAAAAGTTTCTTTGAATTTTTCGATGAATCGATGGTCACCTCTTGCTGCGGGTCACCGATCTTTTCACGGTAATAATAAACCGAGTTCAGCGCAAGACCAATGACAACTCCGCCAAGCTGTAAGCTGTTTTTGTCTTTTCGAATTAAGTAATTATGCTCTAGCATTGAAGCTAAGTAAATTGGACTATTTTCATTTTTAGACTTTGTTGAACCTGAGTTTGGAAGAGCAGGATTTAAGCCTAGATTCTTAAAGTCTTTATCTTCTTTTTCTGCCTTTTTCAGATCACTGCCTGTTTTTTTGCGCGCCAGCCAGCTAAGAACAGTGTCCTCATCTAAATGCTGTCCTTCTTGGAATAGATAGTCGTTTGTATTAAATGACTCTGTTGCAAGGCGCATAAGTCCTGTTTCAAATTCATCAATGTCCAAGCGTGTATTGAGACGCTCCGCTGTTAGACCTCTAGCAGCTCCTTGTTTAAACGGCAGCACCATTTTGTAATAGGAGTCTGAGATATTGTACATCGGGATGATGGCTGTTTCCTTTGTTTCCTTCGTTTCATCCGTTTTTTGTGTGACCTCTTCCTCTTCCTTTCCCCCAAAAGGTGCACACGCTGACAATACCAGTGTGAGCATTGTCAGCAGCAATAACAACTTTTTCAATAGAAAACACTCCTCTTATTTCTTTAGCTCCTCGAGCATTTTAGCTTCGTCCCAAATTTCAATATTGAGTTCTTCTGCCTTTGTCAGCTTACTTCCCGCTGCTTCTCCGGCAATGACTAGATCTGTTTTTTTACTCACACTGCCTGCCAGCTTTCCGCCTAATGCTTCGATCGCTGCTTTTGCATCGTTTCGAGCCATTTCTTCTAATTTTCCTGTCAGCACAATGGTTTTTCCTGCAAAGTAGGAATCACTTTCTTCTGCTTTTACCGGCTTTGGCCCTGTGTAGGTCATATTGACTCCGAGTTCTTTTAGTTCGTTCAGCAGATCGAGTATTTCTTCTTTCTCAAAGTACGTGACGACGGCATCAGCCATTTTTTCACCGATTTCGTCGACTTCAAGTAATTGTTCTTTCGTCGCTTGCTTTAATTGATCGATGTTTTCGAAATGCATCGCCAAGGTCTTTGCCGCTTTTGAACCAATAAATCGAATACCGAGTCCAAATAGTAAACGCTCAAGAGAGTTTTCTTTCGATTGTTCAATTGAACGCAGTAAATTGTCGACAGATTTTTCGCCCATTCGTTCAAGCTGAATGAGCTCTTCTTTCGTTAATCGATAAAGGTCGGACACACGAGAAACGAGCTGTTCCTTGAAGAGCTGTGTAATGACCCGCTCGCCAAGTCCATCAATATTCATTGCATTACGGGAAACGAAGTGAATGAGTCCCTCACGTATTTGGGCAGGACATTCTGGGTTGATGCATCGCAAGGCCACTTCGCCTTCGATTCGCACCAGCTCACTATGACACTCTGGACATTCAGTTGGCATGTGAAACGGCTTTTCTTCGCCTGTCCGCTGATCAACAAGGACACCTGCGACTTCAGGAATAATATCCCCGGCTTTTTTCACTATCACTTGATCGAACAAGCGAATATCCTTTTCTTTGATCAAATCTTCATTATGAAGAGATGCACGCTGCACTGTCGTCCCTGCTACTTTGACAGGCTCAAGAATCGCTGTTGGTGTAATCACGCCTGTACGTCCGACACTTAGTTCAATATCAAGCAACTTCGTTACGACCTCTTCAGCCGGAAACTTGTACGCAACCGCCCAGCGCGGGCTTTTTGCTGTGAAGCCGAGTTCTTCCTGCTGAGCGAGTGAATCGACTTTAATGACAATTCCATCGATTTCATATGAAAAATCGGCACGCTTTATTTTTAATGTTTCAATGAGGTCGATGACTTCTTCGATCGTTTGGCACATCCGTCTTTCTTTGTTTGTTTTAAAGCCAAGTTCGTCGAGAAAATCAAGTCCTGCGCTTTGCGTTTCAACACCAATTTCATCAAGCTCCGCTATACTGTAGACGAATATATCAAGGTTTCGTTTCGCTGCAATTTTCGTATCAAGCTGACGAAGTGAACCTGCAGCCGCATTACGCGGGTTTGCAAACGGCTCTTCTTCGTTTTGTATTCTTTTTTCATTTAATGCTTCAAAAGAAGGTTTTGGCATAAATGCCTCGCCTCTCACTTCAATCGACAGAGGGCGTTTGATTTTAAGCGGGATGGAACGAATTGTTTTGAGATTTTCAGTAATATCCTCACCCGTTGTTCCATCGCCGCGCGTCGCTCCTCGGACAAACACGCCATTTTCATAACGGAGAGAAACAGCGAGTCCATCAATTTTCAGCTCGACATTGTATGCGATATCGTCACCGACTGCTTGACGAACCCGGCGGTCAAAATCAAGAAGGTCCTGTTCATTAAACGCATTCCCAAGGCTGAGCATTGGTGTGCCGTGACGCACTTTTTGAAAGGCGTCTAAAACAGCGCCGCCTACTCTTTGTGATGGAGAATCTGCTGCTTTTAAGTCAGGGTGCTCTTCCTCCAAAGAGATCAGCTCACGCATCCGCGCATCATACTCAGCGTCAGGAACACTTGGACGATCAAGTGTATGATATTCGTAGTTGTATTGATTCAAAATCTGGTGCAGTTCCTCGATCCGGCGTTTCGCTGCTTCTTTATCCATCTGCTTCTTCCTTTCAATTCATCCGTTTTGTCAGTCCTATCAGTTTATTGCTTCTCGATTGGTGCAAATGCTGCGAGAAGACGCTTAATGCCTGTAGGGCTTGGGAACGCAATATCAAGCTCTGTGCTGTCTCCGCTGCCTTTCACACTCACAACCGTACCAACGCCCCATTTTTTATGGGCCGCTTTATCGCCCACAGCCCAGCCAATACTGCCGCCGCCTGTGTTTTGAATGGTTTGTGTTTGCGGACGTGAGACAGGTCCCCGTCTTTGCGGTCTTTCTCTTGTTTGGCCAAACGGTGTTTTTGCTTCTTTTTTCTCATTTAGGTTGTCCAATAAATCGGCTGGTATTTCTCGAATGAATCTTGATTCAAGGTTCATGTTCGTCCGGCCGAAAAGTGTTCTCATTTTCGCACTTGATAAATAAAGCTCTTCTTCAGCCCGTGTGATGCCTACATAAGCGAGGCGGCGCTCTTCTTCCATCTCTGCATCTTCCATTAATGAACGGCTGTGCGGGAAGACACCCTCCTCCATTCCCATTAAGAAAACAACAGGGAATTCCAGACCTTTTGCGGCGTGAAGTGTCATTAAGATGACGGCATCCTGATCTTCTTCTTCATTTTCGTCCAGCTTATCAATGTCTGCGACGAGGGCAAGATCTGTCAGGAAGGTCACAAGTGACTTGTCTTCATTTTGTTCTTCAAAGTTCTTCGTGACGGATAAAAACTCGTCAATATTTTCTAAGCGGCTTTGTGCTTCAATCGTTTTTTCGAGCTTAAGCGCTTCACGATAGCCTGTTTTCTCTAGGATTTCTTCTGTTAATTCTGTGACAGATAAATAATCCTGCATGTTCGTCATTTGATCGATGAGCTGTTTGAACTCATCAAGCGCATTGGCTGCTCGTGCACTCAGTCCAATGAAATCCACCTGACCAAGTGCTTCAAACATAGACAGGTCATTCATCTCCGCATATGCTGCAATTTTATCAACAGATGTCGCACCGATTCCGCGCTTTGGTACGTTGACAATTCGTGCAAAACTAATATCGTCATCTGGGTTTGCCACTAGGCGTAAGTATGCCAAGATGTCCTTGATCTCTTTTCTGTCATAGAACTTCGTGCCGCCGACAATGTTGTATTGAATGTTGGCTTTCATTAACGTTTCCTCTATGACACGAGACTGGGCATTTGTTCGGTAAAGGATCGCAAAATCGGATAATTTACGCTTTCCGCTTTGATGAAGCTGACGAATCTTTCCTGCGACAAATTGTCCCTCACCGAATTCATTATCTGCACGGTAATAGGCAATCTTCGCCCCTTCATCATTTTCTGTCCAAAGATTTTTCGGCTTTCGGTTTGCATTGTTTTGAATCACCGTATTTGCGGCATGCAAAATGCGTTTCGTCGATCTGTAATTTTGCTCAAGCAGAATCACTTCACTGGATGGATAATCTTTTTCAAAGGAGAGAATGTTTGTAATATCCGCTCCGCGCCAGCGATAAATAGACTGATCCGAGTCACCGACAACACATATATTTTGAAAACGCTGCGCGAGCAGTTTCACAAGCATGTACTGCGCTCTGTTCGTATCTTGATACTCATCCACATGAATGTATTGGAATTTCCGCTGATAGTGCTCTAACACTTCAGGGATGCGCTCAAATAGACGAATCGTCATCATAATTAAATCATCAAAGTCGAGTGATTGGTTTTTGAGTAAACGCTTTTGATAATCTGTATAGACATCGCTGACCACTTGATCATAGAAATCACCGGCTGTTTTGGCGTATTCCTCTGCGTCAATCAGTTCGTTTTTTGCACTGCTGATCGATCCTAAAATGCTGCGTGGATCGAACTTTTTAGGATCGATGTTCCGTTCTTTTAAAATGTTTTTAATGACTGAAAGCTGATCAGATGTGTCTAAAATAGAGAAATTGCGATTCACACCAATGCGGTCAATATCGCGTCTTAAAATGCGGACACACATGCTGTGGAACGTAGAGATCCAGATGTCATCCGCGCCAGGTCCTAAAATAGCCTGGACACGTTCACGCATTTCACGTGCTGCTTTATTTGTAAATGTAATCGCTAAAATGTTCCACGGAGCTACATGCTTTTCTGCCATTAAGTAGGCAATTCGATGTGTGAGCACCCGTGTCTTCCCGCTTCCTGCTCCTGCCATCAACAATAAAGGACCGTCTGTTGCTTTGACTGCTTCTTTCTGTGCGTCATTCAGCCCTTCTAATAGATGATTCGATATTTCATTCATTCCATTCACCGCCAATTCGAACTTATGTTCTATTTTAACCCGTTTCGTCTTATTTGACTATGATGACTTTTTGACTGCATCCACAGTTTTTAATGCTTCTTTGAAATTGTCATAAATGACGTTTCCTACAACCACGACGTCTGCATGCTGGGAGAAGTCTTTTGCCTGCTTAGCGTTCTCGATGCCGCCGCCATAAAAAAGAACTGTTTCATCAAGCACTGCTTTTGTTTCTTTGACAAGCTCTATGTCTCCAAGCGTTCCGCTGTATTCCAGATAAAAAATGGGCAGCTTCATCAAATGCTCTGCCACTCTTGCATATGCCCTGACGTCATCGATATCCAGCGCTGTATTTGCCTCTGTGAGCTTGGCCGCTTTACAATCTTCATTTAAGATCACATAACCTTCAGGCACAATCTCTTCCATTGACATCAAATCACCGAATTCCTTCATCGCGTCCTTATGAAGCCCGACAATCCAGTCAGGGTGAGTACTGTTTAAGACAGTCGGGATGAAATACAGATCAAAGCCCGGAACAATCATCTCATGTGTGGAGATTTCGAGCACACATGGCACTAGAAAGCGGCGGACCTTTGACATCAATTGAAGCACGTTGTCCTCTGTCACATGATCACTTCCGCCAATCAATATGGCATCCGTCCCAGATTCGCAAATCGCTTCTAGCTGTTCATCGGAAATTTCTTTATTTGGATCGAGTTTAAAGACATGCTTCCACTCGGTAACATCATACATGAAAAACGTTCCTCCATTCGTTTCATTCCATTTAAATATTATAACAAAATCAAAGGCCGCAAAAAATGGGTAACCTCCTTCAGCTAAAAGTTTCATTCTTTTGAAAATGAGCGATTGTGACTTTAGATAAAATGGCTGGAGAATAGATGAAAAAATCCACTTGAAGAGGAGCTGAAAGAGGTTGATATTTTGGCACTTTGTCACATGCTATTATACAATAAAGGAATATTTTACTATAGATTTAAAAAAGATCTATTGAACAGAGGTGACTTTTTTGAAAAGAACGATTACATATGAACAAAGTATAGATATCGGATACATCTATATCACCCCGCAATCGGAGCGTTTGAAAATCAAAGAAACCATTGAATTAGATGTCAATGAATGTATCAATGTAGATATCGACAAAGAGGACCGAGTGGCTGGATTGGAGTTATTTGCAGAAGAATCCGAAGTGCTGCGGAATGCACCGGTTTATGAGAATAATCTTTCTTTACGTTTGACGGATCAGGAAGTTCTCTCAACCTATCATCTGTCAGGCATTGAATTCCAATTCTCGACACCTGATCACAAAGGGCTGATCGGTTTTACCATTGTCGATCCTCTTCGCTATAACATCACAAGAAAAAAACCGTTTTGATCTTTCAAAACGATTCAGCGTGTAGACAAACCCTCGCATTCTTTGTCAGGTCTGCGCTCCGATGCTCACGAATGCTAAATTCGCTCCGCTCCGGTGCTCGCCCTTCCTAGACTTCAAAGGTTTTCTATCACGCTGAATAGAAGACAAAGGGCTAAAAGAAAACCCTTTTAGCCCTTTGTCAACAATCTGAACCGTTTTGATCTTTCAAAACGGTTTTTTTCAAACTATTGTCTCGCTTCATTAAAATAATGGACGGATGTCATGGCCCCTTCGTCGACCATCTTGTTGTCTTGGATATCTAATGGATCTGGGTGGCCGGCTTTTTCAGGAACCTTTTCATCTGACCGGAACATGCTTGCCCATTTTTTCAGATGCTGTTTATTTTTTACCGCTAATAACACAGCTCCTCCAACCCCTAATCCTGCAAGTACATACGCATTTGGACGCTTATTCATGTATGTTCCCTCCCCTTATGATCTTATTTGTAAGTTACCCCACCTTTTCATTTCTAAACGTCACAATATGTTGATGTGGTTTCTCTTTTTATGAAAAGTGGAATAACAACAGCAATGAAAGAGAAAAGAGGGGATCTTCATGACCACAACCTTAATGATCATCGGCACATTGCTAATCATTTTTTTGATCATCCCAATCATTCTATTGATCTGGATTTGGATGAGGGATGAAAAACAAGAAGAACATTCAGTTCTGCGAAATTATCCGGTCATTGGAAAGCTGCGGTTTATCTTTGAAAAAATAGGACCTGAGCTTCGCCAATATCTGTTTCTGAATGACCGAGAGGAGCTGCCCTTCTCAAGAAGAGAATACGAGCAGGCGGTCATGTCAGGAAAGTACAAAAGCCGGACGATGGGCTTTGGATCAAAACGTGATTTTGACAAGCCAGGCTATTACATTCGAAACGTCCTGTTTCCAAAGCAGCGAGATGAACTACGAATCGATCAATCTGAAAAAATCAAAACGAAAGTGTATCAAATTGATCAAGACAATTTACTGCGAAGAAGTGAACATTACAAAGAAGTCGAAGCAAATCCTTACTTTCTCCATCAAGAGGATGTACAAGTCATTGGCGAACACACATGTCAAAAGCCTTTCCATGTGAAAGGACTGATCGGTCAATCCGCTATGAGCTACGGCTCCTTAGGCGACAGGGCCATTACAGCTTTATCCTCAGGATTAAAAATGGCCGGCGGTACGTGGATGAACACAGGTGAAGGCGGGCTTTCTCCTTATCACCTCAAAGGCGGCGCAGATATCATTTGTCAGATTGGGCCCGGTTTATTTGGCGTTAGAACAGAGGATGGCGCATTTTCCTTTGAAGAATTCAAGAAAAAAAGCGAGCACGAGGAAGTCAAAGCCTTTGAACTCAAGCTGGCACAAGGAGCAAAAACACGCGGCGGTCATATTGACGGCGAAAAAGTGACGGAAGAAATTGCGAATATCCGTAAATTGCCGCCTCACCAATCCATTGACAGCCCAAACCGCTTTGAGATGTTCCACTCCATTCCTGACATGTTTGATTTCATTGAGGAGCTGCGGAGTATAGGCGGAAAGCCAGTTGGAATCAAACTTGTTGTCGGACATAAAGAAAATATTGAAGAGCTTGCCAGCTATATGAAAACAAGCGGGAAACACCCTGATTTCATTACAGTTGATGGCGGAGAAGGCGGTACAGGGGCGTCCTTTCATGAATTGGCGGATTCCGCAGGGCTGCCAATTTTCACGGCACTCCCTATGGTTCATCAAATTTTGAAAGAATACGGTGTCAGAGATCAGGTGAAGCTCTTTGCTTCTGGCAAGCTTCTCTCGCCTGATAAAATTGCGATTGCCCTTTCAATGGGGGCCGACTTTGTGAATATTGCTAGAGGTCTCATGTTTTCAGTCGGATGCATTCGCGCCCAAGTCTGCCACACGAATAAATGCCCAGTCGGGGTCGCCACAACAGATCCAAAGCTGCAAAAGGGTTTATCAATTGAAGAAAAAAAATACCGAGTGTGCAATTATATCCTGTCTCTTAGAGAAGGTTTATTTAACTTATCCGCAGCTGCGGGAATAGAATCGCCTATTCATTTTAATGAAAAACATATTATTTTTAGACAAGAGAATGGCGAGACAAGCGAAGTGCCGATGTTCTCAGGCACACAGCCATCTGTCTAGCTTGAAAAGGTGCGGAAACGCACCTTTTTTTATTAACATTTTCGTATAAAGTTAGCAAACAGTAGAGTTTAAGAAAATCATCTCAAACGAAGATAGCATCTCCTATGAGGGAGAAAGATGATTTATGGGCGAGCTAAATTAAAAAAACAGGGACAATTTATCAGTCCCTGCCCGCTTTTCATAAAAAAACTGCAAACAAGTCCATTTTTCGTGAAAAGGATTGTTTACAGTGAAAGCTGCTTTATTTTGTTTCGTTATTTTCCTGCTGTTCGGCTACGCGGTCAAGTGCCATCGTATAGGCATCGTTGCCGTAGTTTAAGCAGCGTTTGACACGTGAGATAGTTGCAGTGCTTGCACCTGTTTCCGTCTCAATTTTATGATACGTGTTCCCCTCGCGAAGCATACGTGCTACTTCAAGACGCTGTGATAAAGATTGAATTTCATTGATGGTACACAAATCATCAAAGAATCGATAACATTCTTCCAGGTCTTTAAGGGATAAGATGGAGTTGAATAACTGATCTAAACTTTTGCCCCTTAATTTATCAATTTGCATCTTAATACATCTTCTCCTTTACTATTGCCACACCGCTTCGCACGATCTTCTTCTAAGAAAGCGGTATCTTTCCTGACTAATTTTTTTAAAACCTCAGCAATGAGCTTTGAACAGATCATGACAGGTTTGGTTCTACGCTGAAAATGCCGTCAGGTTCTTTCGTAAGCCGAAGCTTCTTTATCGTAAACAAATTCGACAAGTTCTGTCATTTTCCTTGTATGACAATCTGACAAACTTGTTTGCTTCCGGTATAAAGATGACTTCTGCTTGGTTAGGTCTTCTGCCCTAATATATAGACTTTGCGGAAAGCTCAGCGAGACCCACAAATATGCGCCCCGCCTTGCTCGATCATTCAAAATATGTTGGCCGGTCAGCGTAACCGACAGAATCATTTTACAATTAGAGTACTTCATTCGTCATGTCAAAGCCCTCTGCTTTGTCAACAGCTCCACATAAGATCATGATCACTTACATGGCAGTGAAGAGAACCATAGCTCACTTCTGCCCTATAACAGCAGTCAGAAATGCGGCAAAGATGATACAGCTCCACTCTGTTATATTTTAACGCATTATAGACGGAAAGAGTACAGTTTTTTTCATGACATCAAATATTCCTCTTGGCGTCACTCGAATATATGGCAAATGTGTACTTTGGAAAAAGACAAGTGTATCAATTGGGCAGTCAAATGGATAGCCGCGCTCAATGAGCAGCTCGCGTAATGTTTGTTCCTGCTGAAGAACAGTCTCAAATGGTTCAGCCGATGCACAGCCTGATAATTGCAACGGGATTTCATGCAAAATTTTCCCGTTCTCTGTGAGGACGATTCCCCCGCCAATTTCTTTCATCCGCTTATGTGCCAGCATCATATCCTCTTTATTTTTCCCGATCACTAAAATGTCACCCGTGAGCGAAAATGAGCTGACAAAGCCTTGCACTTTGTTTGCGAATCCTTTTAGCATCGTATTCACACGCCACTCGCCTTTTCGGTCAATCAGGCTAAAGAAGCTTTGATCATGATCACATGACAGCTGGTTGATTGAGTTATCAATTTCCACTGTATAAGGCTCCATGATGACGGCATTTCTCATCTTCACACCTAGCGGCATAGAGAATTGCAAATCACTCATCGTCAGATCATACCCCAAATCTAATGGAAGAAGCCCGCCATTTTCCCATTTTGTTTCTTGGAATTGATGCTGGTTCTCGCCATCTAATTTGAGGATAACCCCTTTAGATATGACCGTTTCAGGATTTGGGTTCATTGGATCATCTAAAATATTCAAAGAAGCCAGCCGTCCAGGACCGACAACGCCTAATAAGTCATCAATTTGATGGTATTTTGCAATGTTAAATGTCGCCATATTATACGCATCAATGATCGGCACGCCTTCTTCAAGGGCGATCGAAATCAAGCGGTTAATCATGCCTTCCTCATAAAAGTGAGGAGCAGCACCATCTGTTGTATAGAAAAAGTGGTCATAGTGTCTAAAATCACGCTCATGCAATTCTCTTAAAATATTCACTAAATCTGGGCGGATGGAAGAATGCCGCAATGAAACATGATAGCCAAGGGACAAGCGTTTTAACACATCGTCCGCATTCATCGCTTCATGATCACTGTCCGCGCCAAACAGCTTCATTTTTGTTAGCGTTTTCTCAGAAGCTCCGGGGAAATGCCCTTCAATTCGTTTTCTCTGCTTCTTCGTTTCTTGCATGCAATATAAAATGAGATCATCACCGTCCATCAATCTTGGCCAGCTTGTTAATTCGCCGCCTTGAAGGACGTCAGGATGATCAATCCATTCCTTCCGGTAGTTGACAGGCAGCATCTCATCTTCATATCTGACTTCCGTTTGAAGATCGTATCTGGACCACCAGAAATACTGAAATGGCTGCTTTTTTAATTCACATAGAGTGGAAAGCGCTTTCTTTTCATTGCTTTGCAAAAGAAGAAATAAGTTATCGCTGACCATTGTTGTTGTGCCAAATTGAGACACATATTCTGCAAGTGATTGGGGATTATAAATATGGAACGGGTGCGCGTGAGGCTCTATATACCCAGGCACAATGTATTTCCCTTCACAATCAATCACACGTTTAGCTGATTTATTTTGAGGAAGCTCTGCTCCGACATAAACAATTCGATCATCATGTATCCAAATATTTGCCTTCACCCATTGCTTCAAAAACGGGTTAAGCACGAGTCCATTCGTTAAAAGGAGTGTTGGAACTATTTTTGAGTCGACTACATCGATTTGTGTGCGGATGTCATTATTTCTCCAATTAAAAGTACGTTCGGACATTCACATACTCTCCTTCATTTGTATTAGCCCTATCGTAACATAACGAACCACGTTACGCATTAATGAAACGTTACAATTTCTTGAAATCACACTTAAAATAATTTAAAAAAGGAGATTCACCTTCAATGAAACCTAATCTCGGCTTAATGGAAGCGCTCATTAGAATTGCCTGCGGAATGACAATATGTACTGTAGCTGGATCCTTATATGCTAGAAAACCATGGAGTAAAATGCTGCTTTTGGGCATCATGTTTGGCGGTATGAAACTAGGATCGGGCATTCTTCGTTTTTGTCCAGTGACATATATGTGTGAGCAGCAGGACACACATAAAGAGAAGGCTGAGTAAGGCAGCCTTCTTTTTTTATGTTCATTTCGTCTCATTCCGCTGCTTCACACCATTCGACCATTGTACCTGCAATAATTTCTGCTGCTTCAATCACATGCTCAATGTCGATGGATTCATTCGGAAAATGGGCAAGCTCCGTTGTTCCCGGTCCAAACACGATGATCGGAATACCTGCCGCCTGTGACAGTAATCCGCCGTCCGTTCCCCAAGGGGCGGCTTCGATCTTCGGCGGCTGATTCATGACCGCTTCATATTGTTCCTTCAATAAACCTAAAAGCGGATGATCCGTATCGATTGAACCCGGAAGCCATCTTGCACCAAACCATTCGACCTCAACAGAATGCTCTTGGAACCATTCATCTTTTTCTCCGAGTTCTGCCATCCAATTTTCTAGTTCCTTCTCTGCCTGTTCTACTGTCTCACCCGGCATCACCCCGAGCCTGCCTTCCATTGTGACAAGGTCTGCTACAGAGGATGGCCAATCACCGCCTTGAATTTTCCCGATATTGATCGGAATCGGAATTGGGATATGCTGAAACAGCGGCTCCGTGATTCGCTGATTTCTTTCTTCTTCTAGTGCCGCTATATGTGAAAGGACAATCGTACTCTTTTCAATAGCAGAAACGCCGTGATATCTTGTTCCGCCATGAGCAGCCCTTCCTTTAATATGCAGTCTGAACCATTTAGATCCTTGCTGAATCGGAAATATTTTCATATGACTTGGCTCTGGAATGATGGCTGCATCTGCTGTATATCCTCTCATTATGGCTGCAAGAGTGCCTGCACCGCCGCTCTCTTCTTCGACAACACTATGAAACACGACATCTCCCTTCAGCGGAATTTGAAGTGCATGCAGTGCCTCAAGTGCAAAGAGTAAAGAAACGTTTCCACCTTTCATATCTGTTGCCCCGCGTCCATAAAGTCTCCCGTTTATGATATGCCCGCTGTAGGGCGGATATGTCCATTGTTTGTGATCTCCTGCTGGGACAACATCCACATGCCCATTTAATAAAATAGATTTGCCGCCGCCTTTTCCTTTCAATCGTCCGGCGACATTAGGACTTCCTTGAAAGGAGCGCCTCGGGGAATAAAAATACGGATGGTTCAGCAAGTCATCTCCGCCAATGTCCCATACGTCAACATCAAAGCCAATGGCAGAAAGTTTATTTGCTACGATTTGCTGTACTTCTTGCTCATTCCCTTGTGTGCTGTCACATTGCACCATTTGCTGAAGAAGCGTTACGGCTTCCTCCTTATGCTCTTTCATCCAGTTTCTGATACGTGTGGTTGGCTGCAAGTCAGTCATCCTTTCTACACAACAGATTTGACATCAGGCGCTAAAATGAGCGGCGCCTCTGTCGCCCTCATGACATCTTCCGGCTGAAACGGCGGCATGACTTCACGCAAAATGAGCAGCTGTGATTTGACCTCAATGACTGCCATATCTGTAATAATCAGATCCACACAAGACTTAGCTGTTAAAGGCAGCGTGCAGGCGGCTTTTATCTTAGATTGTCCGTGTTTATCAAGGTGGCTCATCACGACCACTACCTTTTTCGCTTTTTGCGCGAGTTCAATCGCTCCGCCCATACCCGGTACTCGTTTACCTGGTACAATCCAATTCGCAAGATCCCCCTGACTGCTGACTTCAAGTGCACCTAAAATGGTCATATCCAGCATCCCTTTGCGAATGATGCCAAAAGCGGTTGTGCTGTCCATATATGAGCCGCCTTTTGTTAACGTAATAGGGAAACCTCCGGCATTGCACAAATTCGGATCTTCTTCCCCTCGTGCTGGTGACGCGCCTGCTCCCATAATGCCGTTTTCTGCGTGCAGCCACACCTCGTAATGTGCTGGGATGTATTCAGCTGCAAGGGTTGGGATGCCGATCCCAAGATTGACGATCATCCCATCTTCAATTTCCTGTGCCGCACGTTTGGCTATGCGGTGTCTTAAATCGATGTCTCCCATGCCCATGTCCAGTTCACTCCTTTTGATTGCACGATCTGGTTCACAAATACGCCTGGCGTCACAATTTCCTCTGGATGAAGCCTGCCCACAGGCACAATCTCTTCTACTTCTGCAATGGTCCAGTCTCCTGCCATCGCCACAATCGGGTTTGTATTCCGTGCACTTTTATCAAAAATCAGGTTCCCTGCTTCATCTGCTTTGAGGGCATTCACAATCGCAATATCCGCAGTCAGTGCAGGCTCAAGAATATACTTCTTTCCACCTAGCGGAACCAATTGTTTCTCATCAAGATTGAGGCTATCCATGCCGACATCTGTCACAATGCCCGCTAAACCCATTCCGCCTGCCCTGATCTTTTCCGCTAGGATGCCCTGCGGGTAAAAAAGAACGTCTAGTGTACCTGCCTGCATTTTCTGCCCGGCAATTGGATTAGAGCCAATATGTGAAGCAATGATTTTCTTCACCCTTCCTTCTGTGATCAGCCTGCCAACACCGATTTGCGGGAAGCCTGCATCGTTTCCGATTAATGTCAGGTCTTTGATATTGGCTTCTAGGATGGCATCGATCAATGATGGCGGTGACCCCACACCGCCAAACCCGCCAAACATGATGGTCATCCCGTCCTTAAAATGTGTGATCACTTCATCAAGACTCGCTGTTTTGTTCATCCTCTTTCCTCCCTACATCGCAGATGGGAAAAACCCTCGATTGATGACTTCTTGTTCAACCTGCGTCATTGTCTGCCCGAATAAATGAATGAGTTCATCCATCTCCTGCTGCGCGATGGAAAGCGGCGGTGCGATCATGATTGCTGCACCTCCTACGCCATCCTCTCCAGCGCTTGCTGGGTAAACAAGCAAACCATTCTGTTTGGCCGTCTCCACAACTAAATGTGTCATTTGAGCATGGGCAGGAAATGGTGTTTTTGATAATCGGTCTGCGACAAACTCAATGCCAATGAGCAGTCCCTTTCCTCTCACATCTCCTATAATGGAATGTTTTGATTGCAAATCCTTTAAAGCATTCATTAAATATCGGCCAGACAAATCAGCCCGTTCTGAAAGCTGGTGTTTTTTCATATATCGAATGACAGCCAGTGAGACGGCTGCTGAAAGCGGATTGCCGCTATATGTGTGGCCTGCCATCACAGAGCCCGAACCGCTGAGAATCGGTGCAATCACATGATCCGCTGAGACAGCTGCCGCAATTGGTGAATAGCCGGCGCTCATGCCTTTTCCGAGTACCATAATATCTGGTACGACGCCCCAATGTTCCATGGCAAACATTTTCCCAGTTCGTCCAAAGCCTGTCATGACTTCATCTGCAATCATTAAAATATCGTTTTCCTCACAAACTCGCTTCATCGCCTCAAAATATCCATCTGGCGGTACAAGTGCCGCGCCCGCTGCTCCAACAATCGGTTCTGCAATAAAAGCCGCAATCCTCTCTTTTCCTATACGCTGAATGACGGTTTTAAATTCCTGGACATACCATTCGACCTGCTTGCTATCTTCCTTTGGCAGCCATGAACGGTAGCTATATGGCGGAGACAGCACCGGGTGTTTTTCGAGCAGTGGTTCAAAGCGCTCTCTCCTTGCAATATGTCCTGACATCGACAGCGCACCAAGTGTGATGCCGTGATAACTCATCCATCTTGAGATGATGTGATTCTTCTCAGCCTTCCCCTGCTCCTGCCAATGCTGAATGGCAATTTTCATGGCGGTCTCTGTTGCCTCTGATCCGCTTCCGACAAAAAAAGACCAGTTCAGGTTCCCTTGGCAGAGTGTACTCAATTCATAGGCAAGTTCTTCCGCTGGTTCATTTGTGAATTGTGATCTGTACGTAAAGCTCACCTTTTTCGCTTGCTCTGTCATGGCATCAATGATGTCTCTTATGCCATGTCCAATACTTGCCGTGACAGCACCAGATGAGCCGTCTAAATATTTTTTCCCGTCCCGATCATATAAATAAATCCCCTCTCCTTTCACAGCCACAGGATAATGCTGATTCAACATTGGTTTGATTAAGTAGTCCCGGGTCTCCACTTTGTCATTCCTCCCTCTCTCGTCAGCAGCTGCATCTTTCTTTTTTCATGAATCGCAAGAAAATTTTGTATACTTGTTATAAGATTAGCTTAATCAAGAGGGCAGTCATCCTCCATTCGCCACATGCCCGAATTTCACACGTATTTTTTATACATCGTGTATAAGAGTGTTCAAAAGGAGGTCATGAGTCTATGGCGATTCTCGTCAAAGATGCACTCTCGCTCGATATCATGAAGGAAACAAAGCTGCTCGCTGGAGAAAATGGACTGGACCGCCTCATTCAGTGGGTGACCATCGTGGAAATTATCGAAGATACTTCAAGGCTTTCAGAAGGAGAGCTGCTTGTCACAACCGGCTTTGGGCTTGCAGACAATAGGGAAAGGCGCGCCCGGCTTGAAGAACTGATTCAATCTGATCGTCTATCCGCCATTGCCATTTATAAAGGCGTGTACTTAACGGAAATTCCTGCATCACTGATCGAAGCTGCCAAAAACAGCGGCATTCCACTCATCGAGATTCCTTCACATGTCAACTTCTCAGACATTACAAAAGCCGTCCTAGAGCAAATCGTCAGCAGCCAGCTTCATCAGCTTAAATATTCTTCAGCCATTCACCAAAGACTGACCCATTTAAATGTCAGCAATAAAAATGTCGCGCAAATTACAGATGAGCTGGCACATCTCACTTCGGCAAACATTGTTGTGCTTGATGTTTTTTTACATCAAACAGCAGCTCACCTCATCAAAGATGAAGTGACGTACTCTCCTGCTTTTGGCTTTCTGACAGATCGTGAACCAATTGAAACGACGCCTCTTCTCAAGCAGGCTGAGGAGAAGGGACGACTCGTTTATGATACGTGCGGTGCGTTTGTCCTTGCTGCATGTCCGGTGATTGCGATGGGTGATATTTTCGGATTTATTGTGTCTTTGAAGAGAAAGGATGCGTGGCATCATCTCGATGCGATTGCTATCGAGCATGCCGGAGCCGTGTATGCGATTGAATGGCTGAAGCAAAAAGCCATTCAAGATACAGAAAACCAAATGCAAGGTCATTTGTTAGATGATATTTTGCAGCAGCAATACACAGAAGAAAGCTATGTCATCGAGCAAGCAACAAAGCTGCAATATGATATGAGCGATGAGCAGGTGGTCATCTACTTTCAATTTCAGCATCAGCACACACAGCTCGATCACCAAATGATGCAGCGCCTATCTCAATTGCTCACGTCGATATTTGAACGCAGACATATTCCTTTTTTACTTAAGACAAGGCTCGATTCCATTTTTGTTCTTACCCCAGCAGGAAAAAAAGCGTTTCAAGAAGCGGAGTGGTATCGCGCAGCAGAAGAGTGCCGGAGCACTTGGTCTTATTTTTTTCCCGTCCATCCGATCGTGATTGGCATTGGGAGAGCCTATGACCAGATCGGTCTCTTTGCAAAAAGCGCGAAGGAAGCGCAGTATGCAGCAAGGCTTCTTCCGCTTTTAAAGACAGACGAATGCATCATTCATTATCAGAAGCTTGGCTTATACGGGATGCTTCTTGAAATGAATGAAGCGGGGATGAATTTGCATGACTTTTACGTGGAGCTGTTAAGTCCTTTGCTTTATACGAAAAAACAGGGAGCAGACCTGATCCATACACTCGAAGTGTATTTGGCCCACAATGAAAATATTCAAAAATCTGCGGGAGAATTGTTTATTCACAGACATACATTAAGCTACCGGCTGAAACAAATTGAAACGAGAACAGGCTGCAGCCTCAAATCCACGGATGATCGGATGAAGCTGCAGCTCAGTATCATGGCGTACCGCCTATCTGGTCTGCTTGATCAGATGAGAACCATTTCATGATTCATTTGGCGTTTTGACCCATAGATTCATATCTTCAATTTTGTCAAAAATATAGCAGTTGTTTTGGAATCGGCCGGTATATGTATAGCCGAGCTGATAAAACACTTGATTCATTCCATAGGATAGTGCACGTGCAAGAGAATAAAAGACATAAATGTGCATGGATTGAAGTTCCTTTTCGAGTGCTAGAATCAAATGATGCATGAATCCTAGTTTTCTGTATGCCGGAAGGGTCGCACAATCTGTTAATTCCGCATGACCATAAGGGGGATTGATTTCAGCAGATGCTGCACTCACAATGTGCCCGTCATGTTCAACGGCATAAAAAACCGTCCCTTCCTCCATCACCTTTTGGATGTAATCTGGCTCATTCATTGGCGTAGGATACGTTTCAAAGACGGTATCATAGAGCTTTGCCAGCTTGTGAATATCCTGCGTATCCGCTTTCCTCATCACATACTCATCCTGCCACGTGCCTTGATCTTTTTTGAGAGGCTTTTCTTGAATAGACGCAACAATTTCATCTTCCTTCAGCCAATACGGGCTGTTCATTCGACTCTCCGTCAGAAAGAGCGACATGCCGTACGCATCACTTCCAAGAAAATAATGAGAAAACACACCTTCAAGCCGAAAGCCTTTTTCTAAAAAAAGAGGCATATGCTCACGCCTGACTTTCACAATGACCTTAGAAGCCTTACAGTCCGCCGCTTCCTGAAGAACCGACTGAATCACATCCCGCACCCTGCCGCTATAGTCATCCAAACGGATTCGCTCATTAAATGAATCCATACAGATCGAGGCAGAAAAACGCTCGTTCGCAAGTTCCTTCAATTGCACCATATACTCATCCTCTCTTATAAATCAGCTAATAAAAAAAATCCAAATGGAACATGAAACAATGACGATACCAGAAAAAATCGACATGATCATATACCTAATGGCTGAGCCTTTTTTGGCTTTGTTTTGCTTTCTCGCTTCATACATGATGAGATTTGAGAACAGTATAAATAAAATAAGTAGAACGATGGCAAATAGAATGATTCCTTGAATGACCATGCTGCCTCCTCATACATTCGTCATCCCATATTACTTCTTCATATTCGAGCATCATCCCTTCTCATGAACAAAAAACACCTTTCCATCTCGTCAGATAGAAAGGTGTTTTGATTAAACGTTTTTCCCCGCAGCCTTCAGCGCACGTGCACCAATGTCACGGCGATAAAATAGACCTGGCTGTATGATTTCTTCAACCGCCTCATACACTCTTGATCTTGCCGCTTCAAATGTGTCGTCAAATGCGGTTACATTCGCTACACGGCCGCCATTCGTGACGAATTGATTGTTTTCTTTTTTTGTTCCTGCGTGGAAGGTCACGACATCAGAGACAGTCGTTTGCAAGGTACCGATTGGTGTGCCTTTTGCATAGTCTTCTGGGTATCCTTCTGATGCAAGAACCACACTGACAGCCGCAGTGTCTTTCCACTGTAAGTCCACATCTTTTCCATCAAGAATATCGAGAAATACTTGAACTAGATCTGATTGTAGACGAGGGAGAACCACCTGCGTTTCAGGGTCGCCAAAGCGTGCATTGAATTCAATCACCTTTGAGCCTTCTGGTGTCAGCATTAAGCCAGCATATAAAATGCCTGTAAATGGACGCCCTTCCTGCACCATTGCGCGAGCTGCCGGTTTGACGACGTCCTCCACCGCTTTCTGAACCACTTCATCTGAAATTTGCGGAACTGGTGAATAAGCGCCCATTCCGCCGGTGTTCGGTCCTTTGTCATCTTCAAAGGCTCGCTTGTGATCCTGCGCAATCACCATCGGGTACACCTTTTCTCCGTTGACAAAGGCCATGAGTGAAAATTCTTCGCCTGTTAAAAATTCTTCGATGACGACAGATGCACTTGCATCGCCAAACTTTTCATCCTCTAAGAAATCATGCAGACAGTCGATCGCCTCTTCAAGTGTCATCGCGACTGTCACACCTTTTCCTGCGGCGAGACCGTCTGCTTTAATCACAATCGGCGCACCCTTTTCTTCCACATATACCTTCGCTTCTTCAAACGATGTAAAGGTAGCATAAGCGGCTGTTGGGATATCATAATTTTTCATTAAGTCTTTTGCAAATTCCTTTGAACCTTCAATGACCGCAGCTTTTGCATTCGGTCCAAATACTTTTAGACCTGCTTCTTCAAATGCATCAACGACACCTGCGATTAAAGGAACCTCTGGACCGACAATGGTTAAGCCGATTTCGTTTTCTTTTGCAAAACGAATTAATGCCTCATGATCGCCTTCGTCGATTGGTACAAGCTTCGCAGCATCTGTCATTCCATCATTGCCGGGTGCGACAAATACTTGGCTGACAAGTTCACTTTGATTCACTTTCCATGCGATGGTATGCTCTCTTCCGCCTCTGCCGATAATTAGTACGTTCACTCTGTCATCCCCTTAATGTTTGAAATGTCTAACGCCAGTGAAGACCATGGCGATGCCGTATTCATCTGCCTTTTGAATCGATTCTTCATCACGAATAGATCCGCCTGGCTGAATGATCGCTGTGACGCCTGCCTTTGCAGCAGCTTCCACTGTATCGCCCATTGGGAAGAACGCATCAGAGCCTAGTGCGCTTCCTTTTGCCTTTTCACCTGCTTGCTCAATCGCAATGTTCGCTGAGCCGACACGGTTCATTTGTCCAGCGCCGATCCCTGCTGTCATTTGATCTTTCGCAAGTACAATGGCATTTGATTTCACATGCTTGACCACTTTCCAAGCAAGTTTTAAGTCTTTCCATTCGTCTTCTGTTGGTTCTCTTTTCGTTGGAATAGAGATCGTTGCTTCCTCTAAGCCGTACGTATCAATATCCTGAACAAGTAATCCGCCATGGACACTTGTCAGCTGCTTTTCTTTTTTCCCGAGATCCGCTTCTACATCTAATGTTAATAGACGAAGGTTCTTTTTCGCCGTTAACACGTCAAGTGCTTCTTGGCTGAACGAAGGAGCGATGACAATTTCTAAGAAAATCGTATGCAGTACGTCAGCCGTTTGTTTATCTACTTCACGGTTAAGTGCCACAATACCGCCAAAAATAGAAGTTTCGTCTGCCTTGAACGCTCGGTCAAATGCTTCTGCAATCGTTTCTCCTGTGCCAACGCCGCACGGGTTCATATGCTTCACAGCAACAGCGGCTGGCTCCGTGAATTCTCGTACAATTTGGAGTGCTGCATCTGCATCTTTAATATTGTTATAGGAAAGCTCTTTTCCATGTAATTGCTTTGCAGTAGCCAACGAACCTTTCGCTGGAAGAGCATTTTCATAGAAAGTCGCCGCTTGGTGCGGATTTTCTCCATAACGAAGGGATTGTTTTTTCTCAAACGTGACAGTGAATTGTTCTGGCTCTGTTTCGCCAACAAAATTCGTTAGGTAATCTGCAATCAGAGCATCGTAAGCAGCCGTATGACGGAATACCTTTGCAGCAAGCTCACGCTTTTTCTCTAGTGACACGCCGCCTTCTTTGATTTGCTGAATGACTGTATCATAATCACGAGGATCGACAATCACTGTGACGTCTTGGTGGTTTTTTGATGCTGCACGAAGCATTCCCGGTCCGCCAATATCAATGTTTTCAATCGCTTCTTCATATGTCACATCGTCTTTTGAGATCGTCTCTTTGAATGGATAGAGATTCACGACAACAAGATCAATCGGCTGAATGCCATGCTTTTCAATCTGTGCCATATGCTCATCGTTTTCTCTCACTGCTAAAAGTCCACCATGAATGTTCGGGTGAAGAGTTTTGAGTCGTCCATCCATGATTTCAGGGAATCCAGTGACTTCTGAAATCCCAATGACATCAATACCGTTCTCTTGAAGAAGCTTGTGTGTACCTCCAGTTGAAATCACTTCAACACCAAGTTCTGTTAATTCTTTCACAAAAGGTACAAGATTCGTTTTATCGGAAACACTGATTAATGCGCGTTTGATCGTCATGCTTTCGTCACCTCATTAAGATAATTCTAAAAGTGATTTGATCACTTTTGGATATAGTGTGTGTTCTAGTTCATGCATTCTTTTTTCAATCGATTCAAGCTCTTCCCCTTGTTCGATGTAAATCGACGCTTGGTCAATGATTGGACCTGTATCCATGCCTTCATCGACAAAATGGACAGTGATGCCTGCCACTTTGACGCCTGCTTGATAGGCTTGACCAATAGCATCAAGCCCTGGGAAGGCTGGCAGCAAGGACGGATGGATATTAACAATTTTCCCTCTGAATGCTTCAAGTAATGTCGGACCAATCAGTCTCATATACCCAGCAAGGAAAACCCATTCCACTTCATGCAGCCTAAGCTGTTCAATGATCGTTTGTTCAAAAGCGGCTTTATTCGGAAAAGCCTTCGGGGTAAATGCAAAGGAGGGAATGCCCTCTTTCTCAGCACGGTCCAGCACCTTTGCCCCCGGTTTATCACAAATCACAATGGCGGCCTCTGCCTGCCACTGTTCTTTTTTTAATGTATCAATAATGGCTTGAAAATTCGTCCCGCTTCCAGAGGCGAAGATCGCAAACTTCTTCATGAGAGGCTTCCACCGCCGAATGTGACACCTTCTCCTTTTTGAACACGGCCGATGAGAAAAGCTTTCTCTCCGTCTTCTTCAAGTCCTCTGATCACTTCGACAAGGTCATCTTCTTTTACCGCTAAGACAAAACCAATGCCCATATTAAACACGTTGAACATTTCTTCAGCCTTTAACTGTCCTTTTTCTTGAATAAAGGAGAAAATTGGCGGTACTGGCCATGAGCCGTTATCAATCTCAACGCCAAGCCCTTCAGGCAGCATACGTGGTAAATTTTCAATAAATCCGCCGCCTGTCACATGTGCCATACCGTCAACCTTACCGGCTTTCACTTGTTTAAGAACAGGCTTCACATAAATTTTGGTCGGTTCAAGAAGCTCTTCTCCAAGCGGTCTTGTAAAAGGTTCATACGTTTGATGAAGGTCAAGACCAGCGTCTTCAAGCAATACTTTACGAACGAGAGAGTACCCATTGCTATGAATTCCACTTGAGCTGAGTCCAATCAGCAAGTGCCCCTCTTTGATGCTTTCACCTGTCACGATTTCATCCTTTTCAACGACGCCTACTGAAAAACCAGCAATATCATATTCATCTTCTGTATAAAGACCCGGCATTTCTGCTGTTTCGCCTCCGACAAGCGCTGAACCAGACTGCTCACAGCCGTCAGCCACGCCTTTAACAATGGATTCAATTTTCAAAGGATCTGCTTTCCCGACTGCTAAGTAATCTAAGAAAAAGAGCGGTTCTGCCCCTTGTGCAAGCACATCGTTGACACACATTGCCACGGCATCGACGCCGATCGTATCGTGTTGATCCATTAAAAAGGCAAGCTTTAATTTTGTTCCGACACCATCTGTTCCTGAGACAAGAACGGGCTTTTTGTATGGCAGCTCAGATAAATCAAACATACCGCCAAATCCACCTAGAGCACCCATGACGCCTGCTCTTTTTGTACGTTCTACGTGTGTTTTCATTCGTTTGACGGCTTCGTATCCTGCTTCGATGTCGACACCGGCGTTTTTATATGCTTCTGACATCCCATTCACTCCTTTTAGCTGCTTCTCTTCCATTTATTTTCAGCAGAATGAAAGAGCAGCATATCAAATCATCTTGACTGCTGCTCCTTTATTCGATTATTTCGTCAGTGCTGTTTCCTTCACATGCGGAAGAACAGTATCTTCATAAATTTCAGTCGGGTATTTCCCAGTAAAGCATGCTAAGCATTGACCGCGCTGCGGATCATCATACTTTCTGCCAATTCCGTCCATTAAACCGTCTACAGATAAAAAGGCAATGGAGTCTGCACCGATTTCTTGTCTAATTTCTTCCACTGAATGAGAAGAAGCAATCAGCTCTTCATGTGTGGACGTATCAATTCCATAAAAACACGGATGTGCAATTGGCGGAGAACTAATGCGGACATGGACTTCCGTCGCACCCGCTTCTCTTAGCATCGTCACAATGCGGCGGCTTGTTGTTCCGCGTACGATGGAATCATCCACCATCACGACACGCTTTCCTTCGACGACCCCGCGCACAGCAGACAGCTTCATGCGCACGCCCTGCTCACGCAATGCTTGAGACGGCTGGATAAAGGTTCTGCCGACATAACGGTTTTTAATTAAACCGAGCTCATATGGAATACCTGTTGCTTCGGCATATCCAATCGCTGCAGAAATACTAGAATCGGGTACTCCTGTCACAACATCTGCTTCGACATGCGCTTCCTCAGCAAGCTTTTTGCCAAGGTTCTTTCTCGCACTATGCACGTTGATACCGTTGATATTGCTGTCAGGTCTTGAGAAATAAATGTATTCCATGCTGCACATGCTGCGGTTAATATTCATGGAGAAGCGCTCAGATTTGAGGCCTTCATCATTAATGATCAGCATTTCGCCAGGCTCCACATCTCGTAAATACGTGGCGCCGACAACGTCAAATGCACATGTTTCAGAAGCAACGACATAAGCGTCCCCAAGCATACCAAGTGAAAGCGGACGTAAGCCGTTCGGATCAAGTGCCACAATCATTTCAGTTTCCGTCATAATTAAGAAAGCATATGCTCCTTTAAGCATGGACAGGGCATTTTTGATCTGCTCTTTCAATTCAATATAGCCGCTGCGCTTAATTAAATGAGCGAGCACTTCAGTGTCAGAAGATGTCTGAAATATACTCCCCTGGTTCTCTAGCTGCTGCTTTAATTGCGTTGCATTCACTAAGTTCCCATTATGAGCAAGGGCAAGACTGCCGTTGTTTTGCGAGCGGAAGAAAAGGGGCTGCACATTTTCAAAGCCGCCTCCGCCTGCTGTCGCATACCGGACATGTCCGATTGCACCTTTTCCTTTCAAATCCTTTAGCTCACCGTTTTGAAAGACTTCCGTAATCAGTCCAAGGCCTTTATGTGCCGTCAGGTTTTCACCATCTGTTGCAATGATTCCCGCACCTTCTTGTCCTCGGTGCTGAAGACTATGCAATCCGTAATATGTGATTTGCGGGGCTTCTTCGTGTCCCCAAACCCCAAAGACGCCACACTCTTCGTTTAAGCCTCTGATTTCAGCAAGCATGGGATCGCTCCTTTCCATGCGCATTCAAGTTCGTTGACCGCTGCATGAATCCATTGTTGTCCTTCTTGATTTTTGACGGTGAATACACCATCATTTGTGACCGTTCCAACTTCTTTCGCATCTTTGACAGCCGCAGCAAATGCTTCACGGTGCTCTGGTTTCACTGTGACAACAAAACGTGACTGTGTTTCACTAAATAATGAAGCTTCGCTGTTTAAATCCATTTGGATATGAGCGCCAAGACCGTCTGTTCCAAATGTACTTTCAGCAAGTGCGACACCAAGACCGCCTTCAGACACATCGTGTGCTGATTGAACAAGTCCGTTTTGAATCGCAGCAAGAAGGGCTTCCTGACGCGTGAGCTCTACATCCAAATCAATTTCCGGTGCTTTTCCGTAAATACGGCCTTCTGTCATCTTTTGTAGCTCACTGCCTGCGAATTCTTCCTTCGTCTCACCAATCACGAAAATCACATCGCCAGCCTGCTGGAACGACTGCGTCGTAATATGAGATGTATCTTCAACCAAACCAACCATCCCAATGACTGGTGTTGGGTAAATGGCTGTTCCATTTGATTCGTTATATAAAGAGACGTTACCACCGATAACTGGTGTGCTTAGCTTGCGGCATGCTTCGCTAATACCGTCAGCAGATTTTTCAATTTGCCAGAAAATTTCTGGTTTTTCTGGGTTACCGAAGTTCAAGTTATCTGTTACTGCAAGTGGACGAGCGCCTGAGCAAACAATGTTACGTGCTGCTTCTGCGACTGCGATTTTCCCGCCGACCTCTGGATCAAGGTACAGATAACGTGCGTTACAATCGGTTGTCATCGCAAGGGCTTTTTTCGTTCCACGGATTCTTAAAACGCCCGCATCAGAGCCTGGTGCAACGACTGTATTTGTCCGAACCATGTAGTCATATTGATCATAGACCCATTCTTTACTTGCGATCGTTGGCTGCTGAAGGAGCTGCTTTAACGTGTCAGCTGCATCTGTGATAGCAGGTGCTTCAACTTTTGTTTCTAAAAACTCACGGTAGTAGGCAGGCTCACTTGACGGCTTGTGATAAACCGGCGCTTCTTCTGCAAGAGCGTCAACAGGAAGTTCACATACTACTTCACCTTGATGGAGTAAACGAAGCATTTTATCGTCTGTCACATGACCAACTGATACCGCTTCAAGATCGTATTTTTCAAAAATATCAATGATCTCTTGTTCACGACCTTTTTCAATGACCAAAAGCATTCTCTCTTGAGATTCAGACAGCATCATTTCGTATGCTGACATGCCTGTTTCACGCTGCGGGATGAGATCTAGATTCATCTCGATACCAGAACCTGCTTTACTCGCCATTTCCGCACTTGAGCTTGTTAAGCCAGCCGCTCCCATATCCTGAATCCCAACGAGTGCATCGTTTTTGATGACTTCAAGGCACGCTTCAAGCAGCAGTTTTTCCATGAACGGATCACCGACTTGAACAGCTGAGCGTTTTTCTTCTGATTCATCAGAAAATTCCTCAGATGCAAATGTTGCACCGTGAATTCCGTCACGTCCCGTTTTGGCCCCAACGTACATGACCGTGTTGCCAACACCTTTGGCCTGCCCTTTTTTGATGTCCTCATGGTTGATTAATCCAACACACATTGCATTCACGAGCGGGTTGCCTTCATAGCTTTGATCGAAATGAACCTCTCCGCCGACTGTTGGAATTCCGATACAGTTTCCATAGCCTGCGATCCCTGCCACTACTTCTTCAAACAAGTACTTCACGCGCGGTGAAGTCAGTTCACCAAAACGAAGAGAGTTTAATACAGCAATTGGACGCGCACCCATGGAGAATACATCACGGATAATTCCGCCGACACCTGTCGCCGCTCCTTGATACGGTTCAATCGCAGATGGATGGTTATGTGATTCGATTTTAAATACAACCGCTTGGTTGTCTCCAATATCAACGATTCCAGCGCCTTCCCCAGGACCTTGAAGAACGTGCTCTCCTTTTGTCGGGAATTTGCTTAAAACAGGCTTTGAGTTTTTATAACTGCAATGCTCTGACCACATGACAGAAAAAATACCCGTTTCTGTGTAGTTTGGCAGCCTGCCAATAATAGATTCGATTAAAGCGAATTCTTCATCACTCAATCCCATTTGCTGATACAATTTCTCTTCTTTAATTTGCTTGTGACTTGGTTCAAGCAGTAGTGACATGAGTGTCCCTCCAATTTTTCACGATAGATTGAAACAATTTAAGTCCGTCTGCGCTGCCTAGTAATGAATCAACCGCGCGCTCAGGGTGCGGCATCATGCCGAGTACATTGCCCTCTTCATTCGTTACACCTGCAATTCGATTCACACTGCCGTTAATATCGTCTCCGTAAGTGAAAGCGATTTGGCCGCGTTCAATGAGCTCCGCTAAAGTGTCTTCATCACAGTAGAAGTTGCCTTCACCGTGCGCTACAGGAATTGTAATGGATTCGCCTTTTTGATAACCGCTTGTAAATTGCGTTTCGTTGTTTTCTACAATGAGTTCAACTGGTCGACAGATAAACTTCAAGTCTTTATTTCGTCTCATCGCACCCGGAAGAATGCCTAGCTCCTGAAGAATTTGGAACCCGTTACAAACACCAAGAACAGGTTTTCCTTCCTCAGCTGCTTTCTTCACCGCCGGCATGATGTTTGAGAAGCGGGCGATCGCACCACATCTTAAGTAATCCCCATAAGAGAAACCGCCTGGTACGAGTACACCGTCAAATCCGTCAAGACTCGTTTCGTCGTGCCATACATATTCAACTTGTTCACCTAACTCATCTTGAATCGCATGGTACATGTCGATATCACAGTTAGAGCCAGGCAAGACGATCACTGCAAACTTCACTGTGCGACAACCTCCTCCACCTCATAGCGGTAATCTTCAATCACCGTGTTGGCAAGTAATTTTTCGCACATTTCTTTGACGACTGTGTCTAAATCACGATCTGATTTTTCAATGACAAGCTCCATGTATTTCCCGATACGGACATCCTTTACTTCCTGATAAGACATGCTGTGCAAAGCGTGCTGCACGGCACTTCCTTGTGGATCAAGAACGCTCTCTTTTAAGCTGACAAAAATTTTCACTTTATACATGTTTATGGCCTCCAAGTCTTTTGAAAATTTCTTCGTATGCATTCGTTAAGCCGCCCAGGTTTCGTCTGAACACGTCTTTATCAAGCTTTTCGTTTGTATCTTTGTCCCAAAGCCTGCACGTATCAGGTGAAATCTCATCAGCTAGCAAAATACGATTCTCGTGATCTATTCCGAATTCAAGCTTGAAATCAATTAAATTCACATGACAGTCTGAGAAGATTTGCTTTAATTCTTCATTCACTTGTCTTGTGATCTGTTTCATTTCCTCTACCTGTTCAGGTGTGGCTGCATGTAAAATGCGAATATGATCTTCTGTAATGAGCGGATCGCCGAGTGCATCATCTTTGTAGTAAAACTCAATCAAAGGTGTGTCCAGTTTCGTTCCCTCTGGAATGCCGAGGCGTTTTGACATGCTACCTGCCACTACATTTCGTACAACGACTTCAAGTGGAACAATCTGCACCTTTTGAATGAGCTGCTCTGTTTCAGAAAGGCGTTTTACAAAGTGATTGTTGACCCCTTTTTCATGCAGCATTTGAAAGATTAAGCTTGAAATCTCGTTGTTCAATCTGCCTTTGCCTTCGATTTCTGCTTTCTTTTCGCCGTTAAATGCTGTAGCTGAGTCTTTATATTCAACATATAAAATATGCTCGTCATCGGTCTGATAAATTCTTTTCGCTTTGCCTTCGTAGAGAAGTTCTTGTTTCACAGTCATTCAGGTTGGCCTCCTAATTTGAATGTTGGCAATTTTCAGGATTGGGCGCCTGGCGAGCAGGCGGCCCATTTCTTACGCAAGACCTAGACGTTCGAAAATCATATCGACATTTTTCAAATGATAGTTGTAATCGAAGCAGTCAGCGATTTGTTCAGGTGTTAAACGTGACGTGATTTTTTCTTCTGCTTCTACTAATGAACGGAACGGCACTTGCTTCTCCCACGCTTCCATCGCCTTTGGCTGAACCGTGTCATATGCCTCTTCACGTGCCATGCCTGTATCGATTAATGCAAGAAGAACGCGCTGTGAGTAAATTAAGCCAAGTGTGCGGTCCATGTTGCGTTTCATGTTCTCTGGGAAGACTGTCAAGTTTTTCACGATGTTTGAGAAACGGTTGAGCATATAGTTCAGTGCAATCGTAGCATCTGGTAAAATGATGCGCTCAGCAGATGAATGAGAAATATCACGCTCATGCCAAAGCGGCACATTTTCATAAGCTGTCAGCATATATCCACGGATCACGCGGGCAATCCCAGTCATATTCTCAGAACCGATTGGGTTACGCTTATGCGGCATCGCTGATGATCCTTTTTGTCCTTTTGCAAAGAACTCTTCTACTTCACGTGTTTCACTCTTTTGAAGACCACGGATTTCAACAGCAAATTTCTCAATGCTCGTTGCCACTAAAGCAAGAGTAGCCATGTAATCTGCATGACGGTCACGCTGCAAGGTTTGGGTTGAAATTGGTGCAGCTTTGATGCCAAGTTTCTCACATACATATTGCTCAACAAACGGGTCGATGTTCGCATATGTGCCAACAGCTCCGGAGATTTTGCCGTATTCAATGCCAGCTTTTGCTTGTTTAAAACGTTCTAAGTTACGCTTCATTTCTTCGTACCAAAGACCAAGCTTCAGGCCAAATGTTGTCGGTTCAGCGTGTACACCGTGTGTACGGCCCATCATGACGGTATATTTGTGCTCTTTTGCTTTTTCTTTTAGTATGTCAACAAATCTCTCAATGTCCTTGAGCAAGATATCATTCGCCTGTTTTAATAGATATGAAAGCGCCGTATCCACTACGTCTGTCGATGTTAATCCGTAATGAACCCACTTTCTTTCTTCTCCTAGAGATTCAGATACAGCACGCGTAAAGGCAACCACGTCGTGGCGCGTGTCTTGTTCAATCTCCAGAATACGTCCAATATCAAAGCTTGCATTTTTGCGCATTGTCACAACGTCTTCTTTCGGAATGACGCCAAGCTCTGCCCAAGCTTCACAAGCGAGAATTTCTACTTCAAGCCATGCATTAAATTTGTTTTCCTCTGTCCAGATTGCTGACATTTCTGGTCGTGCGTAACGTTCGATCATTTCCCGTTTCCTCCATCTCTTTCAGTCCATATCTTTGTGATGTTTGTCATCCATTCATCATCGAGCTGTTTCATAAACGTCATATGCCCCATTTTGCGGCCGGCTTTTACTTCATGCTTTCCATATAGATAAAGCTTCGCTTCTTTGAGAAGCTCAGGATGCTCTTTTGGAATGTCCACTTCATCGCCTAATAAATTCACCATCATTCCCTCTGATAAAAGGGCTGTACCGCCAAGCGGCAGACCACATATAGCGCGGACGTGCTGTTCAAACTGACTTGTCTCACATAAATCGAGCGTATAATGGCCAGAATTATGCGGGCGTGGTGCCAGTTCATTGACGAGCAGCTTTCCGTCATTTGTCAGGAACAGTTCTACAGCAAGAGTACCAACCAGCCCCAGCTTTTCAGCCAGTGTTGTTGCAAGTTCTTTCGCCTTCTCCTGAATGCGGTTCTCTACCCTTGCAGGCACAATGCTTTGGAACAAAATATTATGCTTATGAATGTTCTCAGCGACTGGGAATACTGCGATCTCTCCATGAACAGAACGAGTGACGATCACCGAAAGCTCCATTTGGAATGGAACCCAGCTTTCTAAAATACATGTTCCATGTGTGAGCAGTGCAGCTGCTTCCAGAAGCTGTCCTTTTTCTTTGATCACGTACTGTCCTTTTCCGTCGTAGCCGCCTCTGCATGTTTTCAGCACGGCTGGCAAACCGAGCGCGTTTACGGCATCTTCCAGCTCTTTTTCATCATGAATGATGCGGTAAGGTGCTACTTCACAGCCTGCGTCTACAATCCCTTTTTTCTCAGTCTCACGATTTTGAGTTAAAAGGAGAAGGTCGCTTCCTTGTGGTAAATAGGCTTCTTCCTTGAGCTGATTCAGTGCATCATAATCAATATTTTCAAACTCATAAGTTACCACATCGCTGATTTCTGCCAGCTTTCGAATCGCTTCAAGGTCACTATATGCGGCTGTGATTTCTGTATCGGCAACCTGTCCGCAAGGAGATTGTGTGACCGGGTCTAGAACTGCTGCCCGGTACCCCATTTGCTTTGCGCTGACGGCCATATATCTGCCAAGCTGTCCGCCGCCAATGATACCGATGGTTGCGTTTGGAAAAATGGTCTGCTTAGCCAAGCTGATCACTGCTTTCTAGTACAGTCTGTTTTGTCTGCTCTCTTCTTTCTTCAAGGCGAGCTGCGATTGTTTCATCAAATGCTGAAATCATTTGTGCGGCAAGAAGGCCTGCATTTGTTGCACCGGCTTTGCCAATTGCTACTGTAGCAACTGGGACACCGCCTGGCATTTGAACGATGGATAATAAGGAATCCAGACCGTTTAGTGCTTTTGATTGTACAGGCACACCAATGACCGGCAGTGTCGTTTTTGCTGCGACCATTCCCGGTAAATGTGCTGCGCCTCCAGCACCGGCAATGATGACCTTTAGTCCTTTACCTCTTGCTTCAGTCGCATATTCAAACATCAAGTCAGGTGTCCGGTGTGCGGATACTACCTGTTTTTCATACGGAATGTTTAATTCCTCTAAGATGTCGCACGCATTTTTCATTGTTTCCCAATCAGATGTACTTCCCATGATGACACCTACAAGCGGCTTCATTTTGTCCCCACCTTTAAGCTGATATTCGATTTTGTATCGTTTGACACGCTTCCCAAACCTAAGCAGCTTGTCAAACGCCGAACAAAAAGGCCCGATTTGCATTGCATTGTTAGGAAGCAACACAAACCGGGCCATGGTAAGCGCTGTTCGCTTTTGAATTGCCATGTCAGTTTTGTTCACTATCCTGCATAGTCCAGTCATTTACGGTAACTGGGTAGAAACTTATGGGCCATATTCCCAAGATTATATGAGGCTCGTGTTTTGATTTCATGTTTATCTTAACAACGGATGTTCATGATGTCAACGGATTTATCGAACAATCTATGAAGTCGTCGTTTTAATGTTCGGATTTAGACTATTTTTCCTTCAAATACGATTTTTTTCCCAATCGGAATGATCTGAATCGACCCATTTTCCTTCTTTTCCTGAAAAATCGGTTCCTCCATTCGTCGGACAGGCGAGTAGCCTTCCGCTGCCATCTGGGACAACACTTGATCAATCGTCATGTTGTCTTCCACATAGAATTTTTTCTTCTTTGGTTTTGCGGTCATTCTTTAATTCTCCTTTTCTTCACAGCCTTCACCCAGAAGCCGCCGTGAATCGATTTGGGCTCATATGAAATGATAAACGCCTTTGAATCCAGCGTCTTAATCGTTTCATATAATTGCAGTTCATATTTTCTCGGTGTTAAAATTTGCAATGCTGTCCGGTCTCCTTCAAGACCGCCTGCTACCCAACTGGTGACACCATATCCTTTTTCTCTCAATTGTCTTGGGAGATCGACATCCAATTCTTTTGTGATCACGTTAACAGTTGTGTAGCCAAGTGCCAGCTTCTCTTCAATTTTCATCCCGACAATGATCCCCATTCCATAACCTAGGGCATACGCAATGACATTTTGTATTTGATCTAAGTTATCTAGAACGATACTTAACCCAATGACATAAATGAGCATTTCGATCGTACCCGCAAAAGCAGCTGCGTACCGTCTGCCTTTCATTGTTAAAATCAAACGCATGGTGGAAAAAGAAACATAGACAATATTAATCACTAAAATGATTAAAACCATGGTGAACGCATTGGATAAAAGTTGTTGAAGCACGATTCGAACCCCCTGCACTAAAAAATCAAATAAAGCACCCCATATTCTACTAGAGAACATACCTTGATACAATCAAATTTACGCGATCAAAACACATATATCTTTCGACAACAAGGGTGGTGTTTGTTACCAAGAGTTTACCCGTTTTTTTCTCTTCTCAACATGAAAACCCCCTTTTTCAAAAAAGGAGGTTTTCATGTGTGTTTTATCCAAATCGAACAGGAACAAGTGATGGAATCAAATACTCCCCGACTATGCCCCAGAGCAGCGCGATGATGACAAGCTCAACCAATAAAAAGACCCAGCCCGCATACATCAAATCTCCACGTTCGGCATCATGCTCCGATTGAATCGAGCGAAAGAGCACGACCGCAATCAACTGAAGGCCGACAAACATCATCACGGATAATATGACGGTCACATATGGGATATTCAGCATGGCAAATACAAGCCAAAGGATGGATAAAACCAACACCGGCACAAGCGCAGCACCAAACTTCATGATCACTTCTTTCAGTGATATGTTTCCTTTTAGCATGTATTTTCCGAGCAGCCAGACAGTGAGCATCATCAATGTCAACACAATGAGTGTAAAGACTGCAACCCTCAAAAAGGCGTCACCAAAAGAATAATGAATGCCAAAGCCTAATAAACGGGTTTTTGACGCCTTTAATTGAACATAGTTGCCTAAAGCAAAAAACACACTGAATAACACAATCGAGATCCAGGCGTACTTCATACGCAATGTTTCCGCTTGATTGATGGCCTGGCTCGGTGATTTTAACATCGCCAGTCCATATGAACCATAGCGTTTAAACGCGCCTCCTACACCTTGCAGCATACGCTGGATGGTTGAACGCTCATCATCTGCTGATTTTGAGGTTCTTCCACGTTTTGCAGCGCTGCGGCTGAGGCGGGATTGCCTTGTTTCTTGATCTATTGATGACTCTTCATTTTTCTTTTCAGATGTCCCCTGATCTTGATCTTTCTCTAACATCTCATATCAACTCCTATCCAATCCTTACAGGTTCAAGTGAATGAACTGTTCGGATGACTCCTCTTAAAGTAGCGGAGTCTCTCTATTCAGTCAAGATTCCTTGACGTTCATACGAATAGACGGATAAAAGCCAGCAGAGGTTTTAAAATGGAGAGAAAATAAGACAAAACAAAAAAGCTGACGGCCTCCATCAGCTTTTTAACACCTTGCAATCCTTCATGAACGATAGTGACTCCGCTTTCCTTGCTGAACCCGGAGATTCTCCTGATGAGCGGGGAACCGAGTCTTTTTGGTCGTATCGACCTGTGTAATATGGCCATTATGAATGGTGATGACCACTGATCCATAGTCGATCCCTTTTAAGGCAGATAAAATATAATTCAGCTTTTGTTCATCCATCGCTCATCCCCCTATTTTTGTTTTCGCTCTTTTAAATAGAGAACCTCATTTTCCAGCTCATGAATTGTATAATGCATGAGCGTTTCCTGCTTTTCTTCATGCCCCCATAAAAGGAGCTTTTGAATCAGCACCTGCTTTTTTCGTTCAATCACCTGTCTAAGCCAGTGTGACAAAAGACATCTCCTCCCCTTTTGAATGTATGCAAGAAAAAAAGGCACCCTGAAACCTTCTATTAAAAAAGGAAATCAAAGCGCCTTTGGTGATCCAATCAGCGAATTATGTCTTTTTATCATAAACACATAATTCCTATAAGTCAACTATGTTTTGATTTTTTTAACAAAAAAACAGCAGCCTTCATGAGCTGCTGTTTCAGATGTTCAATTAATGATTTAAGAAAGCAAAATATAGAATAAAGATGACAAACAATCCGTACATGATTGGATGCACTTCTTTCGCTTTCCCTTTAAAGATCATCGTAATCGGGTAGAAAATAAAGCCAACCGCAATCCCTGTTGCAATACTGTATGTCAGTGGCATCATAATCATCGTTAAGAACGCTGGTACCGCAATTTCAAAGCGATCCCATGCAATCTTTGCAAGCGGAGCGACCATCAGTGCACCAACAATAATCAAAGCAGGTGCTGTCACATTAGGTGTAACAATGGATAAAAGCGGTGAGAAGAACATCGCCAGCAAGAAGAAAATCCCTGTGACGACAGCTGCAAAACCAGAACGCGCACCAGCCGCTACACCTGAGCTAGATTCAACATAAGACGTTGTCGTTGATGTACCAAGAACAGAACCTACAACGATTGAAGAAGAATCCGCCAAGAGCGCTCTTCCTGCTCGTGGCAGCTCATTATTTTTCATTAAACCAGCCTGTGTTGCCACAGCTACAAGCGTACCAGCTGTATCAAAGAATCCAACGAAAAGGAACGTTAAAATCACAATAAGCATTTGAATCGAGAATATTTCTGGTAAGTGAATCAAGGCTTGACCAAAGGTTGGAGACAAGCTTGGAATACTTCCCACAATTTGAGACGGTACTGGTATAAGACCAAAAATCATCCCGGCAATAGCAGTCACAAGCATCCCAATGAAGACACCTGAATTCACACGAAGAACCATTAAAATGACCGTCACAACGATACCAAACACTGTTAACAAGACAGGACCACTATGAATGTTCCCAATCGAAACGAGCGTATTATCATTATTGGCGATAATGCCAGAGCCTTGAAGACCAACAAACGTAATGAACAAACCAATACCTGCACCAACCGCCAGCTTCAGCTCAGCCGGAATGGCATTGATGATTTTTTCACGGAAACCTGTTAATGAAAGGGCTACGAAAATCAATCCTGAAACAAACACACCCGAAAGTGCTGCTTCCCATTTAATGCCCATGCCAAGCACAACCGAAAAGGCGAAGAACGCATTCAGACCCATACCTGGTGCAATCGCAATTGGATACCTGGCGATCAATCCCATCAGGATACACCCTGCAGCAGAAGCTAACGCCGTTGCTGTAAAGACAGCGCCCTGATCAATACGTAATTTATCTGGAAAATCCGGTACCGACACTAATGCAAGTGTGATCGGATTGACAAACAGAATGTAAGCCATCGACAAAAATGTGGTTAAACCACCGATGATTTCTCTGCGGTAATTCGTTCCTAACTCATCAAACTGAAAAAACTGTTTCAAGCCAACTGACTCCCTTCATGTCCTTTTGCTTTAGCCTGCCCCATTCACTAGTCAAATAAAAAACGCCCCAACAATTTTGGGACGCTTGACTACATATGTGAATTCAGACTGTGACATAAAACAAGAACAATGCATGATTTATATCAAACGAGTGTGAATTGACGTAGTCAAGCCATTTACGGTAGCTTGGTAGAAACTTGCGGGCCATATCCCCGCGATTATACGACTTCTATCTATTTGATTTCTGTGTCTATTGTACCAACTTCATTTTTAAAACACAATACGAAAAGCGAACATTTTTCAAAGAAATGTCCGCTTCATTCGTATTATTACACGAATTTGGAAATTCCCATCTAGTTCTTTATACACCCTTCTCCAATTCCTTCTCTTTTAGCAAATACTGTTTCGGCTACATGGAAAAACTCTTTCACTGCTGGAGAAGCTTGGGAGAGAGAGGGACAGGCGAGTGCAACCTCGCGATGATGAGAGACATTCAGCTGACGAATATGCACAAGCTGCTGCGTTTTTAAAAACAACTCCGGACCTATCGTGACACCAAGTCCTTCCCCTACCATACGAGCAATGGTCGTACAATCATGAACTTCAAATAAAACAGCCGGCTTCATTTGCGCCTCCGAAAAAATATCCTCTACATGTGATTGATACATGCCAGTCGGCATAATAAATGGTTCACCCGCCAAATCCATTATATCTACAATGGGCTGCTGTTCATATCGATGATTTGGGTGATAGGCGACCACCATCTCATCTTTCATAAGCGGCAGTAAATCAAAGGCTTCATCCGCATGACCTTTCACAACAAATCCAACATCAATGATGCCAGAATCCAGCCACTCCAATATTTCTTCATACGTTCCCTCATAGAATTTAAATTCGATTTTTGGATGTTTTTTCTGATAGCTCACAAGCAGTTTAGGCAATAAACAAGCAGAGGCACTGGCAAATGTGCCGATACGAATCAAGCCTGTTTCAATATTTTTCGTTAACGCAATTTCTTGCTGGATTTTCTCCACTCTATTTAACACTTCTCTAATATGCGGGAGAAGCGTTTGACCAATGTCCGTCAGCATAATGCCCTTTTTTCGGTCGCGAATGAATAAAGACACACCCCACTCTGACTCTAAATTCGCCACTGCATGACTCACAGCTGACTGCGTCATATTTAATGCTTCAGCTGCTGCTGTAAAACTGCCAAGCTCCACAACTTTTGCGATAATATCAAAACGAACAAAGCTCATGAGTATTTACTCATCTCCTTCATGAAAAACATCAATTTTACTTATGTTAGCACGGAATTTAAACTAAAGACAATGTATCAACATGAAGGAAGGGTTCAAAATGAAAAACACATCTCATCAGCTATTGATCATTCTTTTAGCTGTCGGTTCATTTGTCACAGGCACGTCAGAATTCGTCGTGTCAGGCATTCTAGATATCATTGCTGTCGATTTACACATCTCCATTCCTGCTGCCGGACAGCTCATCACCGTCTATTCTCTTTTTTATGCAGTAGGCGCTCTCTTTTTAGTCATGGCAACGTCGAAACTGAACCGAAAAAAAGTTTTGTTAGCGGCTATTTTTGTGTTTATTTTAGGCAATATGCTCGCCTTTTTCAGCCATCATTTTGTGCTGCTCCTGCTATCTCGCGTCATCATGGCCATGAGCGGCGGCTTATATATTGTCGTTGCCACGAATTATGCAGCGCAGATCGCCCCGCCAGAAAAAAAGGGAAGTGCAATGGCGACGGTCATCACTGGATTCACCGTTTCACTCGTACTTGGTGTGCCGATTGGAACATTTCTATCAGGTCAAGTGGATTGGCACTATATTTTTCTCATCATTGCACTAGGTACTGCTTGTCTCTTCATGCTTCTTTATCAATTGCTGCCACGCATAGAGGGACATTCTCATCTGCCATTAAAGCAGCAATTACACATCCTTCAAGACCGCAGAGTGATCAGCGGCTTAGCAACGACGGTCTTTTGGATTTTAGGCTACACGATGGTCTTTGCTTATATCTCTCCTTTATTACGACAGACCGCCGGCTTTTCACTTGAAATGACAAGCATTGCCTTGCTCGTTTTAGGAATTTCTGCTTTTATTGGCTCACGCTTTGGCGGCTTCGCCGTCGATCAATGGGGACCAAACCTAACGATCTCAATCAGCATCACGATTCAGATGTTCGCTCTCTTTACCTTATTCTTTACGCAATTCTCTACAATTAGCGTCTTGATCACGCTTGCCATTTGGGGCATCGCTACATGGACAACAACACCAGCGAAGCAATTTTATCTAATCTCCCTTAAACCACAAGCATCAGAAACCGTGCTGAGCTTTAATACAGCGATTATGAACATCGGCATGATGCTCGGATCGTCTATGGGCGGCGTGATTATTCAGTATACAAATGTAACGAATTTAAGTTGGATTGGTGGGATAGCTAGTTTTGTGGCGTTGATGTTGATCAGGTATTCGTTCAACCGTCATCGACTGGCGGAACAACAGACAAAAAGCGAACATGTGTAATCATGTTCGCTTTTTTATTTATTGACTAGCTTTTGAAGTTTCTTTTTTGACTGGAATGGTTACCTTTATCTCTTTCTGTGGTGCCAACATGTTCAGTTCAGTCAAATCAAGATAAAGCCCATATTCTTTAAAAGAAAAATGGTTTAATGATAAAGTCTCTAAATTCTTATCATCAAATTCAAAGGTGGATTGCATGGAAGCTGTCTTTAAATTCGTCACCTTCGCATGGTTCCCCTTCAAGTAATATCCGCTTTCATAGTCTGCTTGTGGATCGGGCCATGATTTCATCTTTTCAACATCGCCTAATCCAATGAATTCACCTATATTCTCCATTACATCCTGATCTAATTCTTTTTGATCTACTCCAGTAAATTGATAATCAACAATCACAGAACGGTCTTTTTGCTCTATCTTAATGATTTTGATTCCGATGCCATGGTGTTTTGTTTTGAACTGAACAGGCAGCTTTGTCTTGAGAGGAATGATGTGGCTGTATTCTCGTTCGTATCTCACATCTGTGTAAAATGTCAATTCAGTCGCCTTTGGATTGATCGGCTGATTCAAAATTGTCAAATGATCTTTTCTAGTTTTGTCAGAAGTCAGTTGTTTTTTTCTTAAAACGGTTCCAATCTCAAGCTCATACTCATTCCCTAAATTATCCTTCATTCTATCAATACTAACTCTATCATCTTTGGCAAAACCATTGTAATCAATGGCATATTGAATAGCAGAGCCATTCACTCCATTTTCTACCTTTACGTTTCTTATTTGATAACGTCCATTTAAAATAGACACGTCTTTTTGTCCCGCTAGTAAGGTGGTTTTTTGCTTCATTACAGGTAATTCAAAACGCCAATTCCCTACAATATCTCCAATTTTTGAAATGACGAGTGGGGCTTTTTGACCTTGCTTAATTGTCTGTCCATTTGTATAGACTTCCATTTGCCCAAGATATCGGCCATCCTTTAATTTTTTCAATTCCTGATTGTCGTAACTCGGTTGGAAATTTTCATTTATATGATTTAAGTTGCTGACGATGAATGGTACAGAATCTTCCTTTGTATTCAAATGATCGACAGTAAACGTATAAACAAGACGCCCGGCATCATAGTATACACTGTTTACTTTCACAGTAATTCCTCTTGATTCAGCCCCCTCATTGACATGTTTCACCAAATCACTCTGAAAAAGAGCCATTCCTACTTTATCGTGAAACATCATATAAAATTGCCCAACTATCGGGACACGTGCCATCGCTGTATTAAGAGAAGGAAAAAGGAAACCTGATGAAAAGTAAAGGACGATGAGAACAATGGCAGAGTATATTGGCGTTCTCCAGTTCCATTTGAACCAGTGTCTTTTTTGTTCCGCTTTTACATCTCCTATTGCTTGGCGAATCGCAGAGGTTACTTCAACCATTGGTACATCAATCTCATCATAAAGCTTTTTCATTTCTTTTCGTTCCATCGACACTCTCCTCCTTCTCCAATGTTTGCTTTAATAACTTTCTTGCACGATACAAATGAGTTTTAACCGTTCCTTCAGGCACACCCATCTGTTCAGAAATCATCGTAATCGAATAATCTTGAAAATAAAATAGCTGAATCACGAGCTGATATTGCTCATCTAACACTTCAAGTGCATTTTTTAAATCGAGCTTGTCTTCTAAAAAATCATGTCGCTCAACGCTCTCATGATGCTGTTCAAACGGAACAACATCTTGCTGCTTTTTCTTCATCGCAAAAATCGTATAAATCAAAATCCGTGTCAGCCAGGTAGAAAAATAAGCCGGTTCTTTTAAGCCAGATAAATGTTTAAACGCTTTAATGACCGTCTCTTGAACAGCATCTAACGAATCCTCTTTATTTCTTGTATAGAGAAAAGCCGTTTTATATAAACGCTCCTGATACATCAGCATTAATTTCTCAAATGCCGGGACATTCCCTTTTTGTGCTTTTTTAATTAGACGCACTTGCTTCATCTCATCCACACCTCCTACACCTGTTAGAGCAAGGTTTCTCTCAAACGGTTTCAACAAACTAAAATTTCTTTTCCTTACCATATGTCGGACAAAAATAGAAAAAGTGAAGAACAGGCCGCAAAGATTATGTTGCATATTTGATATAATGGAAGAAATATCTACAAAAAGGAGTATGCCGATTGTTTCTATTTGAAGAACCCGTATGTGCTAGCTGTCAGAAGAAGATAGAAGGTAACGAAGAAGTGTACGTCAAGCTCGTCTATCCAAAGAGACGTGGAATGACAGAGGTGAAGGCTTGGCTGAGGAATGAAGGGGTTTTTTATTGTAAGGCATGTTATGGAAAAGCAACATAAAAACAAGCATTTCAATTAAAATGCTTGTTTTTACTTTCTACTTTTTTATTTCCGCTTACTACGAAGTTCAATGAGTGCTAGTTTATTGTCATTGAAAAAGAACTCTAGAATGATACCGTTTGATTGATCTTGATATTGTATACCTTTGCTATACCCTTCGACAAACCAGAGCTTCTTGAATTGCTCTCCATATGTTTGTATCACAGATGAATAATCTTCTCCTATTTTAACTCCCTTAGATGTTTGAAGATTTTTCTGTTTTGACTGATTGTAAATAGATGTAACTCGATGATGTTGATCAACTGATACTACAAAATCTTGATTTTCTTTTTCCATATAGACCCTCTGTTTAGGATGAGAGAATTGAGTATTCTCCGCAAAAGTATGATCTCCCTCAAATTTTTCACCGATCTTAAAATGACCTAGCGATTCATTTATTAAAGATACAGAGTGAAAATTAAAAAACATAGCCACCCAAACAAATAGTGCGGTTCCTCCTAAAACAGAACCTACAATCACTAACACTTTAGAATGGATGATTCCCTTTTTAAACAAATAGATCGCTAAAGATACGATGATCATCACGATGACGATCATAATTAGAAAAATGCCCATTTCAATTATCCTCTTTTATCGAATTCGTTTGTGAATTATTCCCACAATCATATTCTCATATTACACCAAAGCATTACACAAAATCGACCAGTACAGGTATAATTTAAATAAAATTGCACAAGGAGAAAAATATGACTAGACGTGAACTGATATTCCCGCAATCATTTCCAACCATACATACCGAAAGACTAATCTTAAAACAAGCAACGATCGAAGACGCTGTGGATATGCACATCTACTTATCCAATGAAACCGTGTGCCGCTACATGGGCATTGATGCTCATGAAACAATTGAAGACACAAAAGGAGAAATCAAGTGGTATGACAACATCTTCAAAGAACAAACAGGCATCCGCTGGGGTATTTCTTTAAAAGAAGATCCTACGATCATTGGCAGCTGTGGCTTTCTCAATCTAGAAAAACAGCACTGCCGCACCGAAATTGGCTATGAATTACACCAAGATCATTGGAGAAAAGGCATCATGAGCGAAGCGATTGCTGCAGTGTTACGATATGGATTTCAGGAAATGAACCTGAATCGGATTGAAGCGATCATTGATCCAGCAAACATATCTTCTGTTCAATTATTGGAGAACTTTGATTTTGTACGAGAGGGTTTATTGAGAGAGTACGATCTTGGTCAGAATGGGTTTGATGATGTGTATATGTATGCGATTTTGAAGAGGGATTACGAATATTCGTAAACACCATTAAGCTGAGAAAATACAACTACCCCCAGAACGAAAAATTTTGCTTATTTGTCATAAAAATCTCATTTTTTCGTTTTGGGGTGTTATAAAAAAATTTAGTTGATGGGCATAGGGCAGGACGCCAAACAGTGCAATTTTATTTCAAAGACACAATGATCTTATTGTACACTTTTTTATTTATCCCACACTCTCATCTGCTAGTATGACTATATTTTTTATGACTAATGCTGCCGTTTCACTCGGATGGCTAAGAGGAAAATGATGACCATATGGAACAAAATCAACCTTACCAAGATGCAATGGAGCAGAATAGCCTTTGTCATACTCCCCCCAAATCATATTAAGATTATGCTTTGTTGCTTCATTGAAATCACCGTGATCGTTTTTCAGTAGTAACTGGTTAAGCTGAACCGTCGTATTTAAAATTCTAGGAGACGTAAAACTGTTTCTGATTTTTTCAATATAATGTTCAGGGATGCTCTCCGTGCTTTCAAACAAACCATTACTTAATAAATAACGCTCTATCATTTTAGAAGTTGCTAATTTTAATGTCCATTTGTTCATCCATTGTGGAACATTTAGCGATTTAGCATTTTCTTTAGCAACAGGCGGCTGAAGTAAAGTGATTGAATACTTCTTATCTATGTACCCTTGTCCCAATGCTTCCAGTAAGATAAACGCACCGAATGAATGACCAATAAGATGTGCACCATTTGTCGCTTTCTCCAATAACTTTTTCACTACATTCAAGTAGATATCTAGAAGGTTTTTCTCTCGTTTAAAAGGGGAACGTCCTAAGCCAGGAAGATCCAAGATCCATACAGGCTGACCCGTTTTTTCATGAAGTTCTTCTGCTAAAGGAAATAAATCCTCTCCATCACTCAATAAACCATGTAATAAAATAAAAGGTTTCCCCTCTCCGTGTAATTGGTAAACGGTATTGTTATCGCATAATGTTCGCTCATATAAATGATGATGCTCACCATGTTGATCCATCATTCGATAATCCAGATCAGCTACTACGGCAGGTAAAAATTTCATGACGCTCGTCTTCTTAAACCAATCTCCTCCCATTATGTTTTTCACTGAAGCATTTGAAAATGTTCGTTTAGTCATAAAATTGAGTCCATCAGAAGGAATGTCTGTTATTTTACTTACTCCACTTTTCATCATTGCTTTCATAAACGGCATTGGGACAGAGATTTTTGGTGCTCTCATATTCATACTTTCCGACATCACACTTAATAATTCAGCAATGTTCGGATCGTTCTCTTTGTCTTCAACAAGTGTATATGTTTGAATAGCCGGCTGTTCGATCCTGAGAACCTGCACAATAAATTTTGCAAACTCATCGTTTGAAATGAGTGGCAGCCTATATCCCTTACCTCCAGGAATCACCGACATGAGCCCTCTTCGAATACTCGTCACAAGTAAACCTAATCCTGCTATCTGCTCTGTACTCCCTGTTTTACTACTGCCGACTATAGTTGGCGGATTAATGACAGAAAGCGGATAACCTGCTGCTGATGCCTGTTGACGGATATAAAGATCTGCTAAAAACTTTGTTCTCTCATATGGATTTTTGATTTTCAAATATTTGTTTCCTTCTTTAAACACATCAATGGCAATCCTGCTATTTTCATCATCAAAGGGACTCATATAACCGACAACATGAATAAAATGCTGCAAGCCCTTCAATTGATGAATACTTTTAGCTAATTCACCAATATATTTGGCGCCATTTAAAAAGACGGAAGCTGCCTCGTTACTTGTCGCTTGAATATCCATGGGGCCTCCTGCGTGAATCAGCACATTCGTTTTCAACACCATCTCCATATCTTTAGCACTTAGACCTAAATCTATTTTCGTTAAATCACCTTCAATAAAGTGCATCACTTCCTGTTTTAAAATGCCTCTTTCTTGAAAAATACGTGTTGCTTTACTTTTCGACCTCACTAAAAGAAGAATGTTCACATCCTCTTTGTCTAATTCTTCGACTAATTGCTTTCCAATAAAGCCTGTTCCACCTGTTAAAAATACTGTTTTCATATAAAGTCTCCTTTTTAGTACTAATTAGTACTAATTTGATGTAAAAAAAATGCTTCTTTATCGAAGCAAGTTAAATAAATGATCTGCTGTTTTTGTGATGACAGTAGCATCCTTCAATGTTTCTGAAATAAATAACGCTCCTTCAAGATTTGTAATAAAAAGTGATGCCACCTCATCAATATGAATCGTATTTCGGAATTCCCCGCTCTCTACACCTTGTTTCAGTAATAGAGAAAGTTTCTTTTGTAATCCTGTGAAAAAAAGACCTATTTTTTCTTTTATTTGCGTGGCCTGTGCAGGACTTTGAATATAAAGAGTAATAAATGGACAGCCGCCCTTATACTCTCTCGACTGAACTCCTTGTGATAATTGCTTTAAAAACATTTGGATACGATCTTCAACTGAAAATTGGGTCTGAGAAATTACGTCGTCTATTGCAGCTTGATACATGTCAATCCAATAATCAACGACCCCTGTTAATAATTCCTCCTTATTAGAAAAGTGATAATACACATTAGACTTTGACACTTTGCTTACACGAACTAATTCATCCATACTTGTATAAGCAAACCCTTTTTCCAAAAATAATGTTGCAGCTACTTCAAGCACACGTTTTTGATTCATTAATTTTACCTTTGTCATAATTAGAACTATACAGTACTAATTTAAATGTTGCAAGTTATTTATTCATTTAGCAATAATTCCACTAACATTGCTAAAATATTTATTTTTAAATAGTCTTTCACGAATCATAAATTCCGAATAAAAGGTTTTCTTATTCATTTCTCATCCCGTTCTAAAATTACAACACAGCACAAAAAGTCAAGTCTCCTAAAGATCATTTCCGCTATACTAAACTCGTAAGGCAAGGAGGTGCTCGGTTGTCCTATCAAGAACATGAGAAAACGATTCAAGAAACATTAAATTATATTGAACAGCATCTGAAAGATGATTTACCGCTTCAAACTCTAGCGAAACACGCTGGTTATTCTAGGTTTCACTTTCACCGTATGTTCAAAAAAGTGATTAAGAAATCCGTTGTGGATTATATAAGGGAACGACGGATGACCCAAGCGGCGAAGGATTTAATCCATACGGACCAAAGGGCGATTGATATCGCATTGCAGTATCGTTTTGGTTCACAGGAATCCTTCACTAGAGCCTTTAAGAAGATCTATGATATGTCACCCGCACGTTATCGGAGATTACTAAGGAATGTCATTGATAAGGAGGAAACGAATATGGCTGCAAATAAGAACACACCTACTGGCTGGATTATGACGGGAGAAACACCATCTGATTATGAAACAGGTTTGGATGACAGAATTGTACACAGTGGTACTACCTCAGCTTACCTGAAATCAAAGGATGAAAAAGCACGAGGATTCGCGACATTGATGCAGCAAATTAAGTCTGATCGTTACCGTGGAGAACGCCTTCAATTTTCTGCTTTTGTCAAAAGCGAAAATGTGAAAGGCTCAGCTGGTTTATGGATGAGAATCGACCATTCTTCAGGTGAAGTTCTTGCGTTTGACAATATGATGAACCGTCCCATTACAGGAACAAACGGCTGGAATCATTTTAGTGTAGTTCTAGATGTTCCAGTAAAAAGTGAAGTGATTGCGTTTGGCATATTACTACATGGTCAAGGTCACATTTGGATGGACGAACTTAGTTTTAAAACGGTAGATGAAAGTGTGCCAGTGACAGAACAAAACGCTGTGGATGATTTAGAGGATGAACCAGTGAATTTAAATTTTGAAGGCTAGCAGACTGAATTTAAGAGGAGGTTCATTGCCATGAAAAAAATTGGTGCGATTTTATTGTTCGCTATGAATTCACTCACCTTTATTTGTGGCCTTGGATTTTTATTTGGTGAAGAGGATTAAAAATGAAGATAGGCACCCAGAGGACAAAAAAAATCAATTAAAAAAGATATCTCTATCCCTATCTCTTTTTTGTAAACTTGGTATAATAGAAAAAATCAGAAAAATTAGAATGCGATGATAAGGAATAGTACTTGCCGAAATGTTTTCAGAAAGTTGCTGGTTGATGAGAAGCAATAACAAAAGGCAGGGAACTCACCTTAGAGTAGCCTTAGTGAAATGAAAAGGATTGATGTAGTTAAGGTCGGCACCCCACCGTTATATGGGAAGGATATAAGATCAAACAATTTGTATCCGAATAAGGGCATGATAATGTTTGTTTATCATGAAACAGGGGTGGTACCGCGTAAGAAGAAGTCTTTCGTCTCCAAGTTAAATCTTGGGGATGAAAGGCTTTTTTTATATTCTATTTTCTAGGAGGAATCGATGATGTTTAACCACAAAAAATACGAAAAGAAATACTTTTTGCCACCGAAGCTTACTTATGATTGGGTGAAGAAAGAAACATTAGAAAGTGCTCCGATATGGTGCAGCGTGGACTTACGGGATGGAAATCAAGCATTACCTATTCCTATGAACTTAGAAGAAAAATTAGAAATGTTTCAGTTACTAGTAGAGATCGGTTTTAAAGAAATTGAAATCGCATTTCCAGCTGCTTCTGATACAGAGTTTAGGTTTTTGCGGACACTGATTGATCATCATTTGATTCCAGACGATGTCACAATTATGGTGATCACGCAAGCGAGAGAGCATATTATCCGCCGAACCTTCGAAGCCATTAAGGGGGTACCGAAAGCGATTGTTCATTTATATAATTCGACTTCAGAAGCGCAGCGCAGACAAGTATTTAAGAAAACAAAAGATGAAATTAAACAAATTGCCATTGATGGAGCTATTTTAGTAAAAGAACTTGCCGAAAAAACAACAAGTGATATTTATTTTCAATATAGTCCAGAAAGCTTTCCAGGAACAGAAGTTGATTATGCGTTAGATATTTGTAATAGTGTTTTAGATATTTGGAAACCGACACCAAATCATAAAGCAATCATCAATATTCCGACAACAGTTGAATATTCAATGCCTCATATCTTTGCAAGTCAGATTGAGTATATACACAAAAATCTGTCTTACCGAGACAGTGTGACATTATCTGTTCATCCTCATAATGACCGTGGCTCTGGGGTGAGTGATGCAGAATTTGGTGTTCTGGCTGGCGCAGAAAGAGTCGAAGGTACATTATTTGGTATCGGTGAACGTACAGGGAACGTTGACTTGATTACCTTGGCGATGAATATGTATTCACAAGGTTATGATCCAAAATTGAATTTCAATAACCTAGAAGCTATTCGTAAAAAATATGAAAAACTAACAAAAATCACTGTTCCTGAGAGGCAGCCCTATTCTGGGGAGATGGTTTTCACCGCATTCTCTGGGTCACATCAAGATGCGATATCTAAAGGGATGAAATATAGAAAAGAAAATAATGTTGATAAATGGGACGTTCCGTATATCCCAGTAGATCCAGTTGACTTGGGGAGGAATTATCAAACGGATGTGATTCGAATCAATAGCCAGTCTGGAAAAGGCGGCATAGGCTATATACTAGAAACAAATTATGGCATTAAACTTCCTTATCAAATGAATGAAGCCATGGGATATGCAGCGAAGAAAGTATCTGATCAGACAAATAGGGAATTGTCTATCGAAGAAATATATCATGTTTTTGAAAAGCAGTATGTTGATTTTCACCCTCATTTCCAGCTGCTTGATTATCAATTTAATAAGGGAAATAAGCAGGAAGTCACCTTAACTTTGCTGAGAGATCAGCAACAAATTGACATACAAGGAACTGGCACTGGAAGTTTAGATGCAATCAGTAATGCGTTAAAAGCATATTTTCATCTCGAGTATGTTTTGGAAGTCTATGAACAGAATTCTTTGGGCAAGGATTCCGAAGCAAAAGCCTGTGCACAGATTGGAATTTCATCTCAAGGAAAAATGCATTGGGGTGCGGGAATTGATAAAGATATTATAGAAGCAACAATAAAGGCCCTGGTGGTGGCAGTAAATAAACTAGAGGTTTGGATGTAGATGGAAAAAGATAAACTTGAAAAACATGAAGTGATGCAATATTTAAGAGAATATAACGAACAAGAAATCTTTTATCAACAATACCAACTGAAAAAGCATGACAACACATCATTGCAATTATTTTTGAAGGATTATGATAAACACAGTCTAATGCATAAACAAATATATATAGAAGAATTTTTGCTAAAAGGGCAGAATGAATTTGAAAAGGAAGATACCATGTGGTTAGATCAGGAGAAAGATATCGAAGTGAGAAAGTATAGCCGCTTTATGCCCCAATTGTCGGCTATCCATGATTTCTTTGAGATGATCTATGTTCTGGAAAATGAGATGTATGTAGAAGTGGAAGGCAAAAAAATGGCTTTAAAATCAGGAGATATTGCCTTTATTCCACCTAACACAATTCACAAGCCAATTGTAATGGAGAATACAATCGCCATGCAAATCATGATTCGTAAGAGTACTTTTCAAAAAGTGTTTTTTAAAATGTTAAAAGGAAATCATGTCATTTCAGAGTTCTTTTTGAATGCATTGTATATAAAAGAAAATAAAAATATTCTTATTTTCCATAGTCACTTGGATAAACATTTGCTAGACTGCTCTCTTCAACTATTTGCAGAAAATTATAATCGGTTCCCTAGTTACCAGTTGATTATGAATAATGTGTTTGAGATATTATTATGTCTCTTATTAAGATTCAAACCAAGCCATATGAACGTCAATCAGGTCAAACAATCTAGTGATATACGTATGATTCAAATGCTACAATATATTCAGCAATGTTGTGAGCATATTACCATCCAGGAAATGGCAGAGGAATTTAACCTTTCTCAATCTTATCTGTCAAAATATATAGCTCGTAAGCTTGGCAAATCATTTCGTGAGATTCGACAAGAAATAAGAATGGAAAAAGCCTGCGAAATGCTCACTGGCAGCCATTTACAAGTAGATCATATTGCGGCAGCCGTTGGTTATCAAAATGCAGAACATTTCATTCGTTTATTTAAGAGAAAATATCACCTAACACCACATCAATATCGATTAAATAATAGATAATAAAGAGGAGAAATGATCATGTCCATCAAACAAGTAAAAGACTATTTTAAACGATATGATATGGATACTCGAATTCAAGAATTTTCAGTATCTAGTGCAACCGTAGACTTGGCTGCTTCTGCACTGGGCTGCGAACCTGAAAGAATCGCAAAAACACTCTCCTTTCTAGTAAATGGACAAGCTATTTTAGTTGTGACCTCTGGCGATGCAAAAGTTGATAACAAAAAATTCAAGGAATATTTTAAAACAAAAGCTAAAATGCTTTCTCCTCATGAGGTTGTTGACTTGGTCGGTCATGAAATTGGGGGAGTATGTCCTTTCGCTATAAAGAATGGCGTTTCTGTTTATTTAGATATTTCACTAAAACGTTTTGAGACAGTCTATCCAGCCTGCGGGAGCAGTAACAGTGCTATTGAACTCACAATAAAACAATTAGAAAAACACTCCGGTTATTCACAATGGATTGATGTGTGTAAGGGATGGAATGATGAATGAACACATGAAGACGGAAGGAAAAAGTGCAGTTAAAAATAAAAAAGAGCTAGAAACCCTTGATACACAAAGGTTTCTAGCTCTTTTATAACTATTCCCACTCAATCGTACTTTCATCTTTAAAATCATTGTATTTATTGGTCTCTATTAACACAAGTATGATATTGGTGGGGTATATGGTGGGTAAGATAGTAATAATCTTTTACCTAGCATTCAAAGAATTAATATAAACTAAATAGCAAGCAAAATCACCAAAACGTTTTCTATCATATTCTATAGTTCCTAATTGCTCAAACCAAGTAGTATTCCATCTCTGCTCTTTCATATATGAAGCGATTAATTTTAGACTTGCCATAAAATCATCATGTTGTCTCGTTCTTCTTTTATCTACCTCTCTTCGTTCAGTTGAATTTTGCAAACTCCAATTTGCTCTTGTATTCGCATAAATTATGGCATTATTTATCATTTCTCTCCAAAACTCTTTAAATTCTTTGTCATTTATATTTGCTGATTCGATAATTTGATTATATATATTAGAAGAATCCTCGAAAGTCAAACAATCATTGGCTTTTAAATAACCCTCATATGTATTCATATTCCCCATTCTCAAACTCTCCTCTTTGTTATTTGATATTCTACCCAAGAACCATCCATTCTCTTAGTATAGCTCGAATACGCACCCGTAAAAGTATCGTATTTTAATAAAGGCACTATTCCACTTCTTTCTGTTTCACCATCAATATAAAAATGACTGTACCCATCCCAAAATACTTTCCCTAAATACTTACTATCATTAGCAACATTAACTGTCGAAACATGTCCTGCAATGATATCTTTATAAAAAGCTCCTGTTTCCGCTGGATACTTCCAAGTGAATTCATCTGGTCGTGTAGCATACTTCCATAAAAATTGATCTTTTTCAAAAATACCTGCATGAACATAAATTTGGTTATCCGTTTCGTAAAATGGCTCTTGTTTTTCTTTATTAACAAGCCAATCTTGAAGTTTTGAATGGCGCTTTCTAATTTCCTTAATCATGTAATAACTTACTTCAGAATAGGATTCACCGTTATTTTTTGTATTTTTAATTATATCCATAAATTCATCACGAGAAAAAAAACTCTTTACAGTAAGAAAATTCACTTCTTGAGAAAACCAATTCAATTTATCATTTAAAGTAAACCAATCAATGAACATTTCTTCATGATTACCTAATAAAACTATGACTTGATTAGGATACTTCTCTTCTAATTCCTTTATATAATAAAGCACTCGACAACTATCTTTTCCTCTATCTATATAATCACCCAGAAAAATCAATTTATTGTCTTTATTAGAATTTAAATCAACAAGACTTAATGTATCAAGCATTGAGTCATAGAACCCATGTATATCGCTAATAGAGTAAATCGTAGTCATTTATTTATTCCTTCTTTTTTATCACTTGATTTCCATTGAAGATTATCTTCGTATATTCGGCAGTTTCTATTTTTATATTACCTGACATCTCCTCAGCAATTACAGTATCAGCACCACTCCACATATGGGCATAGTGTTTTAAAGTTATCTCTGGACTTGAATGCCCCATACGTTTGGATAAAACTAGGACAGAAACATTAAATTCATTGATAAGATATGAAGCATGAGAATGACGCAACCCTTTTGCTTGAATCCCTGTTACTCCTGCGAATTGAGAATAGCGTTTAATGATTCTGCCTATTGTCGATTTAATCATTGGCAATCCATCATAACTAAAAATAAAGTCATTTGAATTACCTAACCCTATCTCCAATTGTCGATTTCGCCATACTGTTAATATATTTATTGTATCATCATCAAGTGCAATTATTCTCTTTCCATCTTCCGTTTTTGTATACGAATTTCTTTTCCATTCACTTCTCGTTTTCATAATTAACATATGATGGACACGTAAACGTTTATTTTTCAAATCGACATCATTCCACCATAAAGCAGTGCCTTCATTCACTCGTATTCCAGTCATATAATAGACCCACAGCATGACAAAATTCAAATGTTCATAAAAATCTTCTATATAAATTTGGTTTATCACTTTTTCAAAATCTTCTTTCGTCCAATACGAAACAATCGCCTTACCTTTTGGAATAGCTCTAACCTTCTTAGAAATATTCATTTCTAGGTATTGCATTTCCACAGCTTTATCTAAACTTTTACGGAACGTTCCAAAGACTAGACTTGCATACGATTGTGAATACCCAGCGCCACCATTTTCTTTACTTGTTAATAACCATGTTCGAAAATGCTGTACGTCTTCAACTGAAATTGAACGAAGAGGGATAGAAGCAAATCTATCCCTGATCTTCTCCAATATTCTTTTTCGCACAGAGAATGTACTTTCTTCAACATTCGTTTGATAATAAGGTATGTACACGCTATTCATAAATTGTTCGTAAGTCATTTTATAGTTAGAATAACTGTTAACCTTATGATATTCTCTTTTTAATCTAGTTAACTCTTTGTTTGCTTCAAATGCAGAAGCAAAAGGCTTACCATTAACATCTTTTCTTCCCTTTTTACGTATTCGTTTTCCCGTAATTCGATCAATACCAAATTCCGATTGATAAAAGAAATTTCCTTTATCATCAACATATACACCAGGGTATTTCGTTGTTTGTTGCGTTTTATTTTTCATTAGGAGTTACTCATTTCTGCCAAAAGGGAAACTCCTAAAATTGATTCAACCACATCCCTCGGTACTCTCCCCAGCCTTTTGTTGTTATAATACGGACAACCTTTTTGTACCATGATTGCTTTTGCCTGCCTAATGAGCGAAATAGCTTGATATTTCTTATAGCCTAGTTTTATTAAATCATCTTTACAAATTGTTGTACCCATCACACATATCCCTTTCCACACTAATACTCATCTTCGCTTACAAGTTCTAAAACACGTTGCTCGATTAATGATTGATCAGACTCAGTGATTTTTTCTTTCCCTATATGTACTAACTCTTTCAAATATTCCTCAGCATATTTTTCGCCGTATACTCGCCTAAATGATTCATAGACCATACTTATTGACTTTACAGTTGAATGCTCAACCCATTTTTTCTTTTTCTTTAAAGTCAACTTTTCACGCTGTACTTTCAAAGGTATTTCTTCAATACCTTCTATAAACTTTCCCCACCATTTCATTGTAGGAAGCCTATTTTTGTTATGTAACTCACTAACATTCTTAGGTTGTCTCTTGAAACAATAATGTGCTGATAGAACACCTTTAACTATAGCGTTCAATGGTTTCCCATTTGAGATTTGAAGAGCAACTAACATTGCTTTGTTTCCTGTCAACTCAAGTTCCCATCTAACCCATTTTCCAATGTTCACAACTTCATCTGCATTATCTCGTCTTTCTTGTTTCTTATCATAAATTCGTAAAATTTGAGGAGATGATCCTACGTACAACGTAAACCCTGTTAGTTTTCCATCAAGAATCCTTCCACTATTTATTTCAACATATTTATGGCTTTTCGTACTCAACTGCCCTCGTTTCACATAATCCTGTAGCGTTTTTACAGATGGAGAAGCATTATCGAATATATCTAATGCCAAATCTATCCTTGATACCTTCCCTTGTATTCCTAAAATAAATGATACAAATTTGTACCAATGCCATCCATCAATTCTTGACATGTATTCCTCATACTGTCGACAAGCTTGTCCTGACATATCTACAAGAATGCTTCCATGATTACCCGAAGAATGGAGTTTTATATTCGCAAAGCTAATGCATCTATCGTATGTTGGATAAGGTGACACCTTAATCTCTGAAGAAAATTCAGAGATAGGGATTCCTAAAATTTCATTAGCAACGATTGAAAATTCACTATTCGGAATTGAACAACGAAAGTAATCAATGAGACACTGATTACTTCGATTTAGACGACTCATGTGCTTCACCAATGATATAACTATCAGCTTCAACTTTAAGCTCTGAATACTGCCATGTATCAATCATTGGTTTACCTTGCCCAACAAATGCTTTCTTTTGAACCTTTTTAGGCTTTACTTTTAGTCCTGAAAAGGAAATTGGAATGAACTCACCATCTTCATAATCATCTAAAATAGGTAGGCTATCCTGTTTTTCAACTATTACAGTAATAGGGGAGCCAATTTCAGTACCGCCATTTTGTAAGACGAGTTCGATAAATGGACGATCATATACTTTAAATGTGACAGAATACTTTCCAGTTTCAACTAACTCTCCATTTAGATTTTTTTCTTTCTCAATTCGAGTAGTAAAGCCGTCTTTCTGAATCAGCATGGCTGTAGGAATCTTAAATTGTTTAATATCAAAGTGGAAATCAGCCAAATCCACATTTTCCGAGTCATTTAACGAATGTAATTTAGACGATTTTAATATTAGTTTTCCCATTTTTACAGACACCTCTTTACCATTTTTTAAATCCCCAACTCTCGGGATTTCACACAGCCCTCTAACCCATGAGCACCAAGGGTTTCGAGCATTTTCGTTGAGGGAGATTCACCAGTGTTACCCAACTGGTGCGACCCTTTTTTCGAATCATGTTGAGCAAAAATCGCTCAACTGGCCATCACTTTTTCTGAACGTTTTCGACCACTCCGTTCGGATGGCTCTGCCACCGCCTCAAACCTTCACAAAAATTGACGGTCAATGTTGGCTGTAGCTGTTTGACAAGAATAGCATTAAACACTTAATTTGCTCTATGAATCATTAGTTTTTCTATTTCTGCTATAAAATCAAAATCTTTGTCTATATACGGCGTTTCAAAATAAACTGGAGAAGTGTGTTTGCCATCTAGTTGTATGTAACCTCCACCTTTTTCTGTGACAGTCTTATATTCAACGTTTTTCGTATCAAATATCATATTATAGCCAATGGAATCCATAGCACCTAACCCAGCTTTAAACCCCATTTGTGCCCTTATATTTGTAGGTAGATCATCTGCCGATGGACGTTGCATAAGGATCTCGATCATTACTCCTGCTTGTCTACCTTTCATTACTAGAGTAAATACATAATCTAATGCTTCTTTAGCAATTTTCTTATCCACTGAATGCATAAAAGCTGAAAATTCATCAAATATCACAATAACGACAGGCAAATTGAAGTCTCGATACGTTTTTCCGAAAGCTGATATATCATTAAAATACTCCGTATATCTTCGATCCATCAATTCGACAGTTTCCCTAAGAATTCGACATATTTGGTTAGCATCTGTTGCAACTTTATTTTCAAATCCAGTAACAAATCTAAATAGACTCAAATCGGCTTTTTTAGGGTCTATAATTCGTAAATCAGCTTGCGGAGTTAACTTCAAATAATTAACAATCTTACCTAATATAAAGAATGACTTGCCCGATCCAGTACCTCCTACAATGAGAGAATGGGGAACCTTATGAAGCTCATAAGATATGTTGCCAGTTATTTTGATTACATCTGAATCATTTACGTTAGTTACAGTAGAATTTAAATCTATACGTTCATCTTTATGCTTTAAAAATACATATTCAGCATAATCCACTGTCTTATTGGTAGAGTCTAGCTCCAAGCCTAAAGCAGCTTCTAAATTCTCTCCAAGTTTAGTGGCTTCTTTGGTAAACCTATCACCGTCACGTAAAATCCTTACGACTACATGCTTACTTGTTTCCCTATATTGAATGCGAATTACTCTGACAATACGCTTTTCCCTAACAACTTTATCGTTTTTAATAGATTCAAAGTGTTCTTCGTCATATAATTTCAAAGTATCAATCATATAAGCTAAATTGTTCGCAATCCATGATTTAGGATTTTTAACAATGTTAAAGTAGAGCCTTATACTTTTATAAATGGATATCGCCCAAAAAATGATGATGATTAGATTAACGAAACCATTAAAACTGACTGAACGATACACCACAGGAATATTAATTATTAGTGGAGGAATAGCATTAGACACCATTCCACAGAAAGCTGTCAGCACAAAAATGAACACTCCAAGGAGATATTTTAATAAATTCATTTTCCTGCGCGGGAAAACAACATGATGCCATTCACTCTGCCTTCGACTAAGGATATTCTTTAGTGCCTCTAGCTTCACAGCTCACTAACGCCCTTTCAAGTTCTATTTTTAATATTTACTTGATTCCCTAATAATTTTACAAGGCCCACATGAATTAGCTTGCCAATTAAAACTAGAAGAATTGCGGATATTAATCCGCCCCAAAAAACATGGGAAACATCAAAACTGTAATTTTTAAAACCTTGACCAAAGGTATCAAACTCTATCCAGCCATACTTTATTCCTGTCCCATAAACTTCACGAAGATTTATTACATCAGATGAAAACACATAAGTTCTACCAAAATCCGTAACATTAGATAGCCACATACCTGCTAGTAAGTAAGAGATACATAATGGTAATAGAATCACTATGGATTCAAGAATAAACTTTTTTACCACTTTCATTTTATTTTTCATTTTCCCCTCCAAATTTTATAGAGAGTAACTCTTTAAGCTACTCTCTATTTAGCTATATTCAATAGTATAGTTTTTAAAGTAGATTCTCTTTTGATTAACAATATCCTCAATCAATAAAGAATCTGTTAAATAATGATGCTGGTTTGAACAGTAATAAAGAGCAATTAGGATTTTTTTTGCGTACTCCACCTGAACCTTGCAATGAAAAATTCCATCTAATGCTGTCTTTAACTTCATAGCAGTATTATAATCTGGTAGCGCAACAGTACCTTCTATTTTCTTCCATTGGGAATGAATCCTTTTCAGAGATTGCTTCGAGTATTTTCCTGCCAACAAATCATTAACTTCCTTCTTATACATTTTGATTCACCCCCATCATTTTCGTCGTCATTTTTTCCTCCTCCCCTTTCTTTTTTCTAGATTATCACTCTAATCACTTCAAGTCAATAATTTGTCTCCATTTTTTTCTCCACAAAAAAAGTACTGCAAAGGCAGTACTCGATTTTAATTTATCTTACCTATTTTATTCACTTAGTAATTTCATTTTCTATATCTTTTAAAACATCAAGGATAATACTTTTAATGTCTCCATCGTAATTCAAATTTATTTTCTCTTTATGTTTTTCAATAATGCTTTTTATAAAATTGACATCTATTTGAACATTTTTGTTTTTTAAATTATTTTTTTCCTCAACATTTTCAATGAGAATACTTCTATCATTTTTTATATATGCTGCTTTCAAAATTAGACGAATACATACACCAATAGTAACACTTCTAACCCCCAACAACTTTGGCAAATCATTTTTTAATTCTTTTATTCCTGTCTCTACTTCATTGCTAATTTGCAATTTAGGTCTTAAAGCACTGGGTTTAATCTCAATATCATTTTTCAAATGAATTTTTTGCTCATTAATAATTTTCCACATATCATTATCAACCCATTCAGAATCATAAAAGGCATGCATAAGAACATTTCCTTTTGTCACTACAACTTCCATTTTCTGTTCATATATCAACTTTAATTCCTCTAACAACCTTGCTGTTTCACTGGATATTCTAACTTGATAAATCATTAAATCTCCTTCTTTCTCTCAAGAAATTATAAGTCACCATTTTTTTCTCCTTTATAGCATGTTTTTTAAGATATTGTCAATACAGTACTTTATTTGTTGGGGGGGATTTAGGGGGGCAACACTAATTAAATAAAGCCTATTCTGTAGAATTATCTCTCAATAATTCCTACAAAATAGGCTTATACAAACTAACTTACATTAATCTCTTATTCCCACTCAATCGTAGCAGGCGGCTTACTCGTAATATCATACACCACGCGGTTAATATGCTTCACTTCATTCACGATACGAGTCGAGATCTTCTCAAGTACGTCCCAAGGGATTCTTGCCCAGTCACTCGTCATACCATCAATAGAAGTAACAGCACGGATACCGATTGTGTAGTCGTATGTTCTTGCGTCACCCATAACACCTACGCTGCGGATGTCTGGGAGAACCGTGAAGTATTGCCAGATGTCGCGCTCAAGGCCGAAGTTGGCAATTTCTTCGCGTAGAATTGCATCCGATTCACGGACGATTTCTAGTTTTTCTTCTGAAATTTCACCTAGTACACGGATACCTAGTCCTGGACCTGGGAATGGCTGTCTCCATACGATGTCATCAGGAATGCCAAGCTCTGAACCTAAGGCACGGACTTCATCCTTGAATAGCGTATTGAGTGGCTCAATCAATTCGAACTGCATGTCTTCTGGAAGACCGCCTACGTTGTGATGAGATTTGATTGTTTGCGCTGTTGCTGTTCCGCTCTCAATGATGTCTGTGTAAAGTGTTCCTTGTGCTAAGTAGTCGATTCCTTTTAGCTTGTCCGCTTCGTCATCGAATACATAGATGAATTCGTTACCGATGATCTTACGTTTTTGCTCAGGATCAGACACACCTTTTAGCTTGTTTAAGAAACGATCTTTTGCATCTACTTTAATCACGTTCATGTTGAAACCTTCGCTAAATGTTTTCATAACCCCTTCAGCTTCGCCTTTGCGAAGAAGACCGTGGTCAACGAAAATACATGTCAGCTGATCGCCGATGGCTTTGTGGATCAATACCGCCACAACAGATGAATCGACACCGCCGCTTAGTGCGCACAATACTTGCTTGTCGCCTACTGTTTCACGGATTTTCTGCATTTCGATTTCAATGAAGTTCTCCATTGACCATTTGCCATCGCAATCACACACACCGAAGACAAAGTTTTTCAATAGGTCATTTCCGTACTCAGAGTGACGAACCTCTGGGTGGAACTGAACGCCATAGAAATTCTTCTCAGCTAAGCTCATCGCTGAGTTTGGACAATGTGCACTTGTTGCATCGACTGTAAAGCCCTCTGGTACTTCAACTACGAGGTCACCATGGCTCATCCAAACGACTTGATCCGTTGGAAGGTCTTTGAATAAAGCAGGTGTTCCGTTAATATGAATATCTGCTTTTCCATATTCACGCTGGCTTGCCGCTTCTACTTTCCCACCTAAATAGTGAGTCATGAGCTGCATGCCGTAACAAATGCCTAGAACCGGAATGTCTAGATCAAAAATCTTTTCATCACAGCGGAAAGACCCTTCATCATAAACACTGTTTGGTCCACCAGAAAGGATGATTCCTTTAGGCGCCATTTCTTTAATTTCTTCAGCAGTTAAAGTGTGCGGATGAAGCTCACTGTACACACCAAATTCACGAATACGGCGTGTGATCAACTGATTGTACTGACTGCCGAAATCGAGAACCAAAATCATTTCATTTACTAAATTTGTCATGGTGTCACCTCTATGTCCAATATAGTTTTTTATAAACGCACAGAAAAAATGAGAGGAGAAAACCTGCTCTCAGTGTGAATCACGCTTTTGAAGCGCCCAGACTCACATCCGAACGCTTCAATTTCATGTATTTTAGAAGGTTTTAATATTCACCTATTCTAACAACAGGAAGGTACGCGGTCAAGACTATCTCCTGTTTATTAAATTTTCCCATAACTTTGCCGACTGCTGCCAAAGCGCCGACGAATCCTCTCGCCGATAAAGCGCACGTTCATAGAGCTGCGTCAGCTCTGACATGTCATGATCTCCGTCCTTCTCATCGATCAAAGAAGCAAATTCTCTTAGTGTCATACCTGGCTTTTTCTCAATTCCCCTGCGCCCTAGCTGCTTTAATAGAGCCGCATATGCATAGAAGAATGCTTCGTCCTCCGGCAGACGTTTCACCTTTCTTACAATAAAGAATGGCAGCCATCTTGTTCTGAATCGATAAAGCAACCAGCTGATGAATCCAAGCAGGACAATAGCTCCTGCCGCATAACCTGCAATTGAACCCACATGTACCATATTTGGCTTTGCCTTCGCTGCTTGTTCCTTTTGTTGTGCCGGCTGCTCTGTCTCCTGCTGCTGCGGCTGGTCTTGCGGCTGATCTTCACTTGCATCAGAACTAGACTGATTTTCTTCTTCCTTTTGATCATCCGTTTGATCACTTGAAACGGCTTCATTCGTAAATGTCTCTGGGTTTGTAAATCCTTTTGTCGGTTCAAAGGTGACCCAGCCTCTGTTTGGAAAATAAACCTCTACCCATGAATGCGCATTGTTATTGGTCACTTCATACACATTGTTTCCATCCATTTGTGTTTCATATAACTGGCCAGACGTATACCCTTTCACCCATCTCGCCGGAATGCCGATCGAACGAAGCATCACAATCATAGAGGTTGAAAAATTATCACAGTAGCCAATCATCGTATCAAATAAAAATTGATCCACATAATCTTCATTACGACCAGGCACAGCGACATTTTGCGTTTCATATGAAAACTTCGCAGATCCTAAATAATCCTCGATCGCTTTCGCTTTATCATACATATTATCCTTCGTTTCCGTTAAGCTGTTTGCCAAAGTTTTCACACGCTCTGGGAGTGAGGATGGAAGCTGCAAGTATTCACGGCCAACCTGCTGATTCACCTGCTTTTTTGTCGGTACTTTGATTCTCTGCAAATCCTCTAGGATAAATGTAGGAGATAAAAAGCTGACTTGATAGTTCCCTAAATTTTTAGGTGGGTTTTGCATAGATGGGACAATTTTCTCCGTTTTGCCTATGATTTGCAGCGGAATGTTTTCCATTGGTGTCAGCATGATCGTTCCAATAGGATACACAGCATGATTAAATCGATAATCCGATTCTATATCGATTCTTGTTTCATGCTCCTCTGTTTTCACTCGCTCAGTAAACCACCGATTCGGCACAGTGTCCTCCTTTAGCCGAGTAGGCTTCGTATCATTTGATGCATCCTCCCAGCCCTTTCCTGTGTAAATACTTTTTGTTTCTACACGAAAGTAAGACGGCTCCTTTCCGCTCCATTTAAAGACAGGTGTGCGGTCCTCACTAAACGGTCCGCCAAGCGCCGAATCATCTGCACTATATCCCACTTTATTCTGCCCGGCTGTCCCATCTTGATTCGTGACCGCCTTAAAAAACGGGACAGGATCGGGCCATTTTGGATCTGACTTCGGCAAAGAAGCGCCGAGTGTCGCTGATAGAAGGACAAGCGCCAGCATGGGGAAAAACCACTTTAGACGCGCTTTCTGTGACACCCGGACGCCCTCAGCTGAACGCAGTCGATCGAAATACAGCAATCCAAGCAAACAAAAGCCAAATACCATAATACGAACGATCGCAAAGGTCGCATCATATGGCGTAAACGTATCAAGAATCGTGACATACACAATCGTCATCAGTAAAAAGAAAAAGATACGCTGCTGATAGACCACCCAATAATGAAGCAAGTAGACAAGCAGCCACAGCAAAATATAAAACAACAATGTGCGGAAAGACGGATACATGTCACTCCACATACCCATGCTCATTAACGTGATATTATCCTTAATATCAGCAAACAAAGCAGACGGATAGCCTGGCGCTGATTGATAAAAGATCAAATATAAGGCGAGCAAAATCAGTCCAGCACAAATAGGAAACGTCACATACCACTTCAGACGAAAGAACGTAAACAAACACGTAAGCCCGATAAAAATGATGAAATAAGACGTATGGCTCGTCTCTGTAAAATCTTGAAGTGGACGAAGCCACTCCCATAGCAGCAGAAAAGCTACAGCATAATAGATGAACAATTCAAAACGGCTTTGCCGCAGATGTGTATGCAGCATAAATGTTTGTCACCTCACAGTTCTTTCGTGCAGCCGGTCTTCAAATAAAAGGGTGATGCGTATTCCAGAAGACTTGAGCCGGTCTGCAAGCTGTTTTTCTTTTGTCGTCAAACGGTCAACGGCTTTCTTCACTAAAAGCACGGTGATGTTCTTTCTATTTCGATTTCCAAAGAGACTTGCCGCAAGCTCCTCCTGCAGCTGACCTGTGACGACATATTTTCCTGAATGCTGATACTCACTCGCTGCTAACGGTTTATATTCTAGTGCGCGGGAAGGCTGATGCTGCACTCTTGTTAAATAATAAAGCATGTCCTGTAAATGAAGTTCTCCTTGATCGACTCGAAAGGCATGCTGATCTCCTAGTGGGACAAGACCTGACGGCACTCCTTTTTTCACAGCCGTTTGAAGAACAGATGCTGTAATAGAGACAACTGTTTCATAAACAGCTTGATCAGTAAAATCAGCAAACACGACAAGGTCCTTTGCTTGATTCTGTTCAAATTCCTTCGTCATCAGCTGGCCTCTTCTGGCCGTCGTCTTCCAATCCACCCAAGCAAACCGGTCTCCTTGCTGGTATTCCCGTACGCCTGTTGTCACATGGGTCGGTTCATTTAACCACGAGTGAACCGCTTTGCCTCCATTTTCACTCACTGACTCAGCAGGCTCTACAGGGATATCCAGCACTTTTGGGTAGACAAGCAGCTTTTTCTCTAGCGGAATGATGATTTCTTTTTCAACAAACCCAAACATATCACCCGTTTTGATTCTAACCGCTGTCAAATGATGCTCTCCCCGCGGAATATCATTCAATTGATAAGAAAATCGCCATGTTTTCCGAAACCAAGGAAACAGCATTTGCTTCATTTCAATCTGTTCCTGTAAGTGAAAGGTGTCTGGCGGAGCATCCTCTATCATGACGTAAACGTACGGAAATGGATGTGTCCGCTTGATTTCAATGTCAACGGACAGCACATCCCCCGCCTTCAAACGGGTTTGCTGTAATGTTCTCTTGGCTGTCGCGCGAAGCGGTACGAGAGCAAACAGCAATGCATACAAAGCATATGGTAAAAATGCATAAAAAAGGAACCAGCTCACAAACCCTCCCTGAAACATGGCATAACAAAAGGCTGCCGCAGTGAGAATGATGAGCATCATCACCCGTAACCATAATGAAACTGCTAAACGATGATGTGACTTCATCGAGTCATCGACTTTTGAACTGGCACGCCAATTTGCTCTAGCATTTGTCGCAGCAGTGTCTCAGCCTTCTTCCCTTCATATGTCGCTTCTGATGTCAAAATCATACGATGCGGTAATGTATAAGGCACCAAATACTGTACATCATCAGGAATCACATAATCGCGCTGATTCAAAAGCGCATACGCTTGTGCCGCTTTCATCAAGGCGATCGATCCCCTTGGACTGACACCTAGATAAACAGATGGGTGTTTACGCGTCGCTTGAGCAATTTCAACAATATATTCTTTAATGGATGCATCCACATGAATGGTTTGAACAGCCTGCTGCAACGCATGGATATGTTCCTTTGTCATGACAGCTTGGAGCGTATCAATCGGGGATTGCTTCTCCTGCAAGTTGAGCACCTCCAGCTCCTCGAGTATAGTCGGATATCCCATCTGCAGCTTGAATAAAAACCGGTCCATTTGCGCTTCTGGCAGCGGATAAGTTCCTTCATATTCCACTGGATTTTGCGTCGCCATGACGAAAAATGGATCCGCAAGCGGCATCGTTTCTCCGTCCACAGTGACACTGCCTTCCTCCATCGCTTCAAGTAATGCTGATTGTGTTTTAGGAGAGGTCCGGTTGATTTCATCAGCTAAAATAATCTGCCCCATGATCGGTCCTTGCCTAAATTCAAATTCATTCGTCTTTTTATTGTAAATCGACACGCCTGTTACATCTGAAGGCAAAAGGTCAGGAGTGAATTGGATTCTCTTAAACTCACAGCCAATGGATTTTGCCAAAGCACGAACCATCATCGTCTTCCCTACACCAGGCACATCCTCTAGCAGCACATGCCCCTTCGCCAAAATCGCAACAAGGCTTAATATCGCAATGTCTTTTTTCCCAACCATGACTTTATTGATGTTATCTACGATTTTTTGTAAATCTGAATGCATCGGTTCTTCAAATGCCATCCTGATCCTCCTATCACGTTTCTGTCAAATTTCATATAGTCTAACTTTACCATACAACACGCATTTGCATATAACATCAGCACGTATAAAAAAGAAGCCTTCTCACGATGGAAAAGACTTCTTCTCTTCTTTCGGCTCACTTGCTGGCTCCATATGAACATGAGAGTGTAAAATATCGTGCTCCTGTTTCATTCTGCGTTCAATTTCATCTGCAATATCATGGCTTTCTGCAATGTTCAAGTTGGGCTCGACCTCAACCACTACATCCACATGGACTGTACTTCCAAGATAACGCGCTTTAATATCCTTTAAATCGCCCACTCCTGGTGTTGCTTCAATGGTCTCTTTATATTTAGACATATCTTTGATATGAAAACCGTCTGTTAACGAATGAGAGGCATCTCTGAAAATTTCCCACGCAGTTTTACAAATAATTAAGCCAATAACAAACGCTGCAAGCGTATCAATCCATGCCAGCTGAAATTGAGAAGCCATAATTCCTACAAATGTTCCAATACTCACATACGCATCTGATTTATTATCAGCAGCTGCCGCATGAAGTGCCTGGCTATTGATCCGTTTGGACAGATTGCGGTTATAAATATACACACCGTACATCACAACAGCACTTCCTGCTGCCGTCCAAGCCGCGATCATATCCGGCGTTTGATGCTCAGATGAGAAGAGCGACTTCCCTGCACTCAGCAAAACCTGAAGCCCAACAAGCATCATGATAAAGGAAGCCACAAGAGACGCAATATTTTCCGCTCTAAAATGACCATATGGATGATCTTCATCAGGCGGCTTTTGAGAAATACGCAGCCCAATCAACACAGCAAGGGATGCAATAATATCCGTCGTGTTATTCAATCCATCTGCAGAAAGAGCCTCTGAATGAAACACGTACCCAATAATGAGTTTGACCGCAGATAAGATCACATAGGCAATGATGCTGACCCAAGCACCCGTTTCACCTTGTCTTAATTCGTTATAGCGCTCCATGTCGAACCGCGCCTCCTCACACATCACTTTTCTATTATTTATCTTACAAAGCAAAGCCCGTGTGGGTCTACAGCAACATGATTCGCTTATGTCAGCAAAATAGGATAAATAGAAATGTGTTGACCTAAGTAAACTTATTTTTACAAGATCAAATGACCTCAAGACCTACTCCTATCAACCTTTTTCCAATTCTCTTCGAAATGGACATATCGTCAAATCTCTCTCCTTGGGGAAATTATCAGAATAATTTTATTTTGTGACACAACTTCCCCACCCCCTTTTTTATGTTATTTTAAGAATCATCCGAAGGAAAAGAGGGAACATAATCTCTCAAATCCTTTATACTTTTTAACATCATGTTAAGAGGTTTGAAATGTCAGTTTGATAACCTGTCCAATGCTGAATGACAATTCAGTGTGATAAAATTTAAAATATTCTAAAAACAAATTCTCTATTCATGAGAAATGTTTGGAGGTAAAGAAATGTCCAACATGACAAACGGTCTTCAAAAAAACCTTAAAACAAGACATATTTCGATGATCTCCATTGCTGGGGTCATTGGGGCAGGGCTATTTGTTGGTAGCGGCGCTGTCATTCATTCTGCAGGGCCTGGATCCATTCTTTCCTATTCTTTTGCCGGACTTCTGGTGATCTTTATTATGAGAATGCTCGGAGAAATGGCATGTGCCTATCCGACAAGCGGTTCTTTCTCACAATATGCGAGCGATGCTATCGGTCCATGGGCCGGTTTTACAATCGGCTGGCTTTACTGGTTCTTCTGGGTGATCGTCATTGCCATCGAAGCCATTGCTGGTGCTGCCATTATTCAATATTGGTATGGAGATGCACCTGTTTGGCTCACAAGTCTTATCCTCACAATCCTCTTAACATTAACAAATATCTTTTCTGTTAAATCTTTTGGCGAATTTGAATATTGGTTTTCATTGATTAAAGTCGTCAGCATCATTCTCTTTCTACTCATTGGTTTTGCATTTATCTTTGGTTTTGGCGGTCATCATACTTCAGGTCTTGCCAATCTAACAGGGAACGGCGGTTTCCTTCCAAATGGATTCAGCTCTGTGTTACTCGGAATCGTTGTCGTCATCTTTTCCTTCATGGGAACGGAGATTGTGGCCATAGCGGCCGGTGAATCAGCAGACCCAGTCAAATCTGTGACGACAGCCACACGCTCTGTTGTATGGCGTATTATCGTATTCTATGTCGGATCAATTGCTGTCGTTGTCACCTTACTTCCGTGGAATTCCGCAAGTATTTTAACAAGCCCGTTCGTTGCGGTATTAGAATACATCGGTGTTCCATCAGCCGCTCAAGTCATGAACGTTATTGTCTTAACAGCTGTTCTATCTTGTTTAAACTCCGGATTGTACACAACGTCCAGAATGCTTTATTCATTAGCAGAAAGAGGCGAAGCGCCGAAACGCTTTATGAAAATCAGCAAACGTGGTGTTCCTGTAGCGGCTACAGTCGCAGGTACCTTCTTTTCCTACATTGCTGTCATGATGAACTATTTTTATCCTGAAACCATCTTTTTGTTCTTAGTCAATGCATCTGGAGCCATTGCCCTTCTTGTCTACTTGGTCATCGCCGTTTCACAATTAAGAATGCGCCGTAAAATCGAAAAAGAAAATCCAGAACAGCTCAAAATCAAAATGTGGCTGTTCCCATACCTCACGTACTTTACCATTTTGGTCATTTGCGCCATCTTGGCATCGATGCTGTTTATCGAATCCATGCGGCCACAGCTCATTTTGACGAGTATCATTACCTTTAGCGTACTGGCTGCTTATTTTATCTTTAAACCGAATAAAAAAGTGCCTGCAAATGCGGCGCTTGAAAATAAACACCCGTAATTCTCCCGCTGAAAAGCGGGTTTTTTTATTTTATTCACCTATTTGGATGTCCGCACTTATACTGTATCAAATTGTATTTAAGTGAGGATTAGTCAACATGAACCTAGAAAGATTTGTTGACGAGCTTCCAATTCCAGAAGTCGCGGAGCCCGTCAAAAAAAACCCAAGACAAACGTATTATGAAATTGCTATGGAGGAGGTATTCTTAAAAGTTCATAGAGACCTGCCCCCAACCAAGTTATGGACTTATAATGGCAGTTTGCCTGGTCCAACCATTAAAGCCAATCGAAATGAAAAGGTCAAAGTGAAATGGATGAACAAATTGCCATTGAAACATTTCCTCCCTGTCGATCACACCATTCATCCTGGGCATCACGATGAACCAGAGGTCAAAACAGTCGTTCATCTGCATGGCGGTGTCACGCCAGCAAGCAGTGACGGCTACCCAGAGGCCTGGTTTTCAAGGGACTTTGAAGCAACCGGCCCTTTTTTTGAAAGAGAGACTTACGTATACCCGAATCATCAGCAAGCCTGCACATTGTGGTATCACGATCATGCGATGGCATTGACACGACTAAATGTGTACGCCGGTTTAGCTGGGTTTTATTTGATCTCAGATGCATTTGAAAAGTCCTTAGAGCTTCCGAAAGATGACTATGACATTCCTTTAATGATTATGGACCGTACGTTTCAAGAGGATGGCTCACTGTTTTATCCTAGCAGACCAAACGACACACCAGAAGACAGTGACATTCCAGACCCATCCATCGTGCCCTTTTTTTGTGGAGAAACAATCTTAGTCAATGGAAAAGTATGGCCGTATTTAGAAGTAGAGCCGCGAAAATACCGTTTTCGTATTTTAAATGCGTCCAATACTAGAACTTATGAGCTGCATCTAGATAACGACGCTACAATCATGCAAATTGGTTCCGATGGGGGCTTTTTGCCAAGACCCGTTCGCCATCAATCATTTAGCATCGCGCCTGCTGAACGTTTCGATGTCATCATCGACTTTTCAGCTTACGAAAACAAAACGATCACTCTCAAAAATACAGCCGGCTGCGGACAGGATGTGAATCCTGAAACAGATGCGAACATTATGCAATTCAAAGTCACACGTCCGCTAAAAGGAAGGGTACCTAAGACATTACGTCCTATTTTCAAACCGCTGCCACCACTTCGGCCAAGTCGAGCTGATCGAGAGCGTACACTCACACTTACCGGCACACAGGATAAATACGGCCGCCCTATCCTATTGCTCGATAACCACTTTTGGAATGACCCTGTCACGGAAAATCCTCGTCTTGGCAGTCTAGAGGTTTGGTCCATCGTCAATCCAACCAGGGGTACACACCCCATTCATTTGCACCTTGTTCAATTTAGGGTTTTAGACAGAAGGCCGTTTGATACAGAAGTCTATCAATCGACAGGAGAAATCGTGTATACAGGACCAAACGAAGCTCCTCCTTTACATGAACAAGGCTACAAGGACACCATTCAGGCGCATGCAGGTGAAGTCATTCGGATCGTTGCTCGATTTGTTCCATATACCGGCCGATATGTGTGGCATTGTCATATTTTAGAGCATGAAGATTATGACATGATGAGGCCGATGGATATCATTCAGTAAAAATGAAACCACTCTTCCGCTAAATGCGTAGAAATTTTATGAAACGCTAATTACAAAGGGGCTAACGGACATCTATTCATTAGCCCTTTTATGATTCATTTCAAAATGGAAAAATAAATCGCATGAATCATTCCTTTGAGGAGCATACACACTTAAAAAGTTGACGCAGCAAACCGATAATACTACTATATACCCATTACATCTATCAAAAGGCACATAAGCCATAATGAACGAACAAATGGAAAATTGCGATAACAAACGGAGGAGTTCAATTTGAATGAAGAAAAAGAAACTTGCCAGGTCAAACAAGAAACAGCGGCAGGTAACAGAGAGAAGCTTTCAATTCATGAGAACGAGAGCATTCGGTCAAACATTGAACAACTAACCATTGAACTCAGTGAACAAAAAGAATTTAACCACTTCATATTAGATGAAAAACAAAAGGCCATCAGCACATTATCTTCCCTCATCACAAAAGGCGATTGTGATGAAGACTTAAAGACTCATTTTGAACAAGCATTACATATTGGACTTTCTGTCATAGAGATTATGGAGATTATTAAACACTGTACAAAGGTTGCTGGCTTCCCTCACTCCATTAATGCCCTGTTTATCTTTCAAAACTTATTAGATGAAAACAAATAAAACAGAAAAACGAGATGTCATCAGTCCTCTCGTTTTTTTATGTTCACTCATATTACCCTTTTTCTTTTCCTCTGTCACATAAGCAAAATATGAAAATAGCACTCGTATCACTGCTTAAAAACTGATTTTCTTTCTATAAATTCACCATTTCTCCAGCATTTCAAGTGACAAAATAAAAAAACGTCCAGTTATATAAATAACTGAACGTTTCCTTTATCGATTGACAGTGAAATTGTTAATGATTCCGCCATCCTTCTCCCAAGCGGCTTCCACTGTTTTCTTCTTCATATTGTATTCAAAAATCGTTCTTACCTTCGCTTTTCGTCCAGTGTCATCCTTTAATTCTTTTGCGTTTTTTGCAACACCTAAGAAATAAATAGACGACCCGTCCGTAGAAAATTGCGGCTGTGCAGCACTTAAAATATGAACATCCTGACTGTTTTTAACGAGTGTCGTCGTTTTTCCTGTTTCTACATCAAGCAATTTAATAGAGGATATTTCTTTTTCTTTACGAACCTTTACTTCTGTATAAATCAATTTCTTATGATCTGGAGAAAATGAAATATCATTGATCGTTTGTGAGATGCGTGCAATGCGTTTCCCCTTCTCACCTGTTTGAAGGGTGATCTTCATGGTTGTTGGTTCAGGATCTCTGCCCTTTTCATTCGCTTCATCGGTTTTTTGATAATCTTCTTTTAAAGAATAATGCTGGATCGCCAAATCATTTGAAGTCGGATCATATGCAAAAGAACTCACCGTATCGTCCTTGCTTTTTTCTGGATACAGCTCCTTCATTTTTTGTGTTTTCAAATCAAAAGATGCGACATAAAATTGCTCTCCAGAATCCTTGTTATACCTAAGAAATAACTTCTTCCCATCACCAGACAGCCTCATACTGTCGATGGAATCATCACTCGTAAACAGTGTTTTTTCTTCTTCAGATTTCACCTTTAATTCCCGAATACTCACCTTTTGCGTATCTTCATCTGTATACGTGTAATATAAAACCTGTTTCGTAGAATCATAAGCAATCGAAGGATATGCTGTCAGTTTCTCCGTATGAAGCGCCCGATCATGCAAGTAATAAGTATTGTTTAACTTTTGATCTGTAAATGAAACGAGCAATTCGTCTTTTGCATCTTGGTTTGTTTTGACTTCCCCTGCATGTTTTGCCTCTTGCCCCGGCTTTATCATGAAGAAAATAACTGCCGCAATCACTGCGATGCCAATGACTGTGATGATCCACCATGTTGATTTTTTCATTGCCTTTCAGACCCTCTCTACAAGAAAAGAAGCCAGAAAATGAACTTTTCCCGCTTCTTTGCATGCCTATGTATTAATAAGTGTAATGCCCTTTTACGACACCTTTACTTGTTTTATACCCAAGTGCTTTGAATGCTTTTGGACTTACGTCTAGTACAGCATTTGGCATTCTGCCTACATCATATTTATATACTGTAATCACTTTATGTGGTTTCGCTTTTGTTGTCACTCTTAGTTTTGTACCTTTTTTCGGTACGTCAAAGCCCATTTTAGTTGCTGCATCCCAATGACCGAGTTTTTTTCCATCTGCGCCTTTTTTGCCGACACCATTATACCAAGTAATATTGCCGCTTACTTTTTTTGCACTTGCTCCATGTGAGAAACTGAATGCTAAAAATAAACTAGCTACTGTTACGATTGTCGTGATAAGCTTTTTATTCATTAAGAAATCCTCCGTTTTTGGTTTCTGCACTTATTATACATGAAGATGAACCCAGTTATTTTACAGACACATTACAATTCAAATACAAGTTGACCACTTTATGACCGATTAAGTTCATAAATACTGCCAAAATCAGCTAGAACATTGTAAGTAGCTCCCCTCTTTCATTTTATATAATGAAGGTGAATTAAATTTAAGGGGGAATTTTCATGAAAAAGTGGTTCACTGTTTTAATTGTAAGTTTGGCCTTCGTTTTGATGTTTTCAAGCCTTCCTGCCTCAGCGGCTAGTCCTCGTCACGGCGCCATTGTGACACAAACGGATGAAGCCAAATGGTCAGGTATCTCTGCCGATATTGTCCTGCCGAAAACAGCCACCATTAAAAACGGCTATGCGGACTGGTATCTCGGTCTCGGCTCTGCCGTTGTAGAGAGCGGTATTTCAAAAACGTCTTCTGGCTATAAGGTCTTTCTGGGTAGCGGCTCACAAGGCGGCAGTAAATACTGGAACAGCGAATACGATTCAAGTATTAAAGATGGCGCACGCGTCAACTTAAAGCTTATTAACAATGGTGATGGTACGGTGTCACTATATGTCAATGGGAAATTGCGCTATAAGCAGCCTGTTTACAACCCTAGCCGTCTGAAAAACCTTGATGTTGTCAAAATGGTACACGGCGTACAGGATAATGGAACAAACAGCTATTCACAAGCAAGCTTTTCGAATGTACAGCTTCGTGCAAATACATCAGGAAGTGTTTATAAAAATTGGGATGGGTCAATCAAATCATCGCTTTTACGTAAAAATTTAGAATCCGGTGCCGCAGCTCCTAAATTCACCGTCATTTCTTCTATCCCATTAAGTACAAGCCTTTCAGCACAATAAGAATAAAGCACCCGGTAGAGGGTGCTTTTTATTGTTCACAGCTTATCAACACTTCTCTTTTAATCAAAACAAGGATTCGTGGTAACATAAGCATACATACTTCGAAGAAAAAAGGAGATCGAACGTGAAAAAAAGTCTACTTGTTTTCATGAGTCTAGCTGTAATTCTCTGTATCCTAGCAGCTTGCTCAAATACGACGAAAGAACAAAAAACAGAAACGAAGACACTTCCAACAATTAATGAACGCATTCAAAAGGAAACGAAAGAAGTGATGGAGCAGTCTAAACTCATCAAAGACACTGACATCACCGTGGATCAAAAGAAAAAAATCATTTCTTTAAACGTAACAGCTTCCTCTGATACCAATAGTGATTACGCTGAAGTCATCGGTTTAAACTTTGCCAAGACGCTGGCCATTGGAGCATCAACCGAAAAAGAAAACAATCTTCATAAACCAGAAAACGACAGCCTCGGCGCCCTCTATTCCTTTTATGACCTAAACATCACCGTGAAACAAGAAAACGGCAAGGTGCTGGCAAAGGGAACGAAAAAAACAAATGAAACAAAAATTACTTGGGAAAGAGCCCAATAACTGGACAAGAAAATCCTTTATGGATTTTCTTCTTTTTTTTAACAAAACTATTAACATTATGAAAGAAATGCCGATTAGTAAGATTGTGTTGGTTCTTAAGTACCAATAATTCTTATTTACATATCGGAGGAAAGTATTATGAAAAGAACGACAGAATTTGTTTTAGGTTTAATTGGAGGTATTTTTGGATTTTTCGGCGCAATGTTCGCTCTTGCTTTCGGAGGAATCGATGCAGCATTTAGCGATTCAGGCACCAGTGAAATTACAGGATTAGGCTGGGCAGCAATGCTTTTCTCTATTCTTGCCATTGTCTCATCTGTCATTGTAAAGAAAAAAGCAAAGCTTGGTGGAATTCTATTATTAGTATCTGCTGTAGGTGGCATTATTTCTATTTCTATGTTCTTCATCCTTCCAGCTGTATTAATCATCATTGCAGGCTGCATGGGCGTGTTTAGAAAAGAGCCTGTCGTCAATAACACAACTGCATAAAAATAGAGAATAAAGCTTGTAGAGATTGCTCTACAAGCCTTTTCTCTCTACTTTTTGTAATTCATATTGAATGGCATCAACTAACTCTATTATGTTTTCATCTGTCCAAAGATCCAACATAAATAGAATGTCATTCATCATGTGTGACAAATCTTCCCGGCTCATCAATTCTTCTTTGTAAGCAGGGACAACAAAGAAATAGAGCAGATCAGCCAATTCAAGAGCGACACGTACATCTTTTTCATCCATGATGGCTTTATGCAAAGAGTGGATGAGCCATTTGAGGTCTTCATGATTTTCAATAGGAACATACATCAATTGGTGTATTTCATCGGTATCCCTCCCCCTTAGAATCCTCTCAGCAGATTCCTTTGAAAGAGCCCCAACTGTATTTGAGGATATATTCAGAAACAAGAATTCATGTTGATCCTCTCTATTAACCGTCTTGATTGACGAACCATCCATCTCAATCACTCCCAATCCCTTATAATAATTCTATTATAAGGAAATTTAAGTTCGATTTAAGTCACAAGAAGTGGATTTTATGTAATTTTAAGCTAACCAGTTTATAAAAAAACACTCTAAAACAATTATTTTCTATTTTTATCATTTTTTGTTGATTTTAAAGTACTTTTATCCTATTATAATAGTCATAGTCAATGTGTAAGCACAAGATGCTTATATAAATTAAACAAAAGGGGACTTTCATTTTGAAGAAATTCTATGCTTTATTTTTAGCTTTAGGGCTAACATTTACACTGGCTGCTTGCGGCTCAACAGAAGATGTGTCTACAGGTGCATCTAAAGAAAAAGAGTCTACAAGCACAAAAACACAATCAAAAAACAAAAAAGACGATGGTTCAAAGAAAATAAATGCGAGCAAACACAAAACAACTGCTCAAGGAATGAAAGTAAACCTTGGCGAAATTAAAATTATGAAGGATAGAATCAATGTTGGAATGAATATCGAAAATACGACAGATAAAGTTCTAAACTTCTATCCAGATCAGGGTAAAGTTGTAGCTGGAAGCATGCAATTAGATGCGAATATGTTTATGACTGACGGTGATATTGGTGGCGAAGTTGAAGGTGGCGTTAAACAAGATGGTGTTATTCAATTCTTAGCTCCCGAAGGCAAAGAGATCAACATTAAAAACATCAAAGAATTAAAACTAAAATTTGGAAATGTCTCAACTGACGATTACATGAATAGAAAAGACGTGACATTCACAGTAAAAGTAAAATAAGCTTTCACTATTGCCCTTGGATGATGAGGGCTTTTTTTATTTGATAACGGCTTCTGTGAAGAGGATATGCTTTATGCATACGGTCCTTAGAAAATCACGATCGCCTTTTAAAATTCAGCAAATGCTTTCCACTTAACAAAAAAACCCCCTACTCCTATTTGAAAGTGGGGGTTAACTCTTTCATTATTTATCACGCTTCTTCGATCCAAACAATCCAAACACGACGGCCAGTGCAACAATAATCGCCACCCACGTCGTCAAGCCCATACAATCACCGCTTTTCTCTTTAAATTACCCATTCTCTTCATATCGGGTAAAGACCCATGAAATCACTGTCTCTTATTTTAACGATTGAAAAACAGTAAAGGTTTCAATTCATCATCCCTGGTACTTTTTATTGCATGTGACCAAATCGTGGCCAAAATCATGAAGACATAACAAAAACCCCTATATTTCAAGGGGTTTTTGAGGGGTGTTACATCATGCCGCCCATTCCACCCATGCCGCCCATATCTGGCATTCCGCCGCCTGAGCCGCCTTCTTCTGGTTTGTCAGCTACGACTGCTTCAGTTGTTAGAAGCATTGCTGCTACAGAAGCTGCGTTTTGAAGTGCAGAGCGAGTGACTTTTGTTGGGTCAACAATTCCTTTTTCGATCATGTTTACCCATTCGTTTGTTGCTGCGTTGAAGCCTACGCCAATTTCTTCGTTTTTCAAGCGCTCAACGATAACGGATCCTTCAAGACCTGCGTTGTAAGCGATTTGACGAATTGGCTCTTCAAGAGAACGTAGAACGATGTTTACACCTGTTTGAACGTCACCATCAGCTTCAATTGAAGCGACTTTGTTGTATACATTCACAAGTGCTGTACCACCACCGGATACGATACCTTCTTCAACTGCTGCGCGTGTTGAGTTCAGTGCATCCTCGATGCGTAGTTTACGCTCTTTTAGTTCTGTTTCAGTTGCAGCACCAACTTTGATGACAGCGACGCCGCCAGCTAGTTTTGCAAGACGTTCTTGTAATTTTTCTTTATCGAATTCAGAAGTTGTTTCTTCTACTTGTGCACGGATTTGGTTCACACGTGCTGCAATTTGAGCAGAATCTCCTGAACCTTCAACGATTGTTGTGTTTTCTTTTGTCACAACGACTTTAGACGCGCGGCCAAGCTGACCGATTTCAGTTGATTTCAGGTCAAGTCCTAGATCTTCTGTGATTAATTCTCCGCCAGTTAGAACAGAGATGTCTTCAAGCATTGCTTTACGACGATCACCGAATCCAGGTGCTTTTACTGCTACTGCGTTGAATGTACCACGAAGTTTGTTCACAACAAGAGTTGCAAGTGCTTCGCCTTCTACATCTTCAGCAATAAGCAATAATGGTTTTCCTTGTTGTACAACTTGCTCAAGTACAGGAAGGATTTCTTGAATGTTTGTGATCTTTTTATCTGTGATTAAGATGTAAGGATTTTCAAGAACTGCTTCCATCTTATCAGAATCTGTCACCATGTATGGAGAAGCATATCCGCGGTCAAACTGCATACCTTCAACCACTTCTAGCTCAGTTGTGAAACCTTTAGATTCTTCGATTGTGATAACTCCGTCGTTGCCAACGCGCTCCATCGCTTCAGCGATTAGGCTGCCGACTTCTTCATCTGCTGCAGAAATAGCCGCAACTTGAGCAATTGATTCTTTACCTTCGATTGGTTTAGAAATCTCGTGCAAGCCTTCAAGTGCTACTTTCACTGCTTCTTCGATCCCTTTACGAACGCCAACAGGGTTTGCACCAGCTGTTACGTTTTTAAGACCTTCACGGATCATCGCTTGAGCTAGAACTGTTGCAGTCGTTGTACCGTCACCAGCTACGTCGTTTGTTTTGCTTGCAACTTCAGCCACAAGTTTTGCACCCATGTTTTCAAATGCATCTTCTAATTCGATTTCTTTTGCAATCGTTACACCATCATTTGTGATAAGTGGAGAACCGAATTTTTTCTCAAGAACCACGTTACGTCCTTTTGGTCCTAAAGTTACTTTTACAGCATCTGCAAGTGCATCTACACCACGTAACATTGCGCGACGTGCTTCTTCACTGAACTTAATATCTTTTGCCATAATAACGAAACCTCCTCAGTCTTTTTAAAAATATATCTCAATGCTTTTTTATGTGATTAACCAATAACAGCTAAAATGTCGCTCTCACGAAGGATTAAGTATTCTTTTCCTTCATATTTCACTTCAGTGCCTGCATATTTTGAGAAGATAATGCGGTCGCCTGTGCTTACTTCTAACGCAACGCGCTCACCACTTTCAAGTACACGCCCTGAACCTGCTGCAACAATTTTACCTTCTTGCGGTTTTTCTTTTGCAGAATCCGGTAAAACAATACCGCTAGCGGTTTTTTCCTCAGATTCAACGAGTTCAATGATTACGCGATCGCCTAATGGCTTTAACATAAGAAACAACCTCCTCAATTTTTATATGTAGTCTTTTTTAGCACTCATCACCAGTGAGTGCTAACACATTTATTATAATAAAGAATGTCTTCTGCAATTTCAAGTGAAAACCTTTAAAAATTTTTACGCTTTCACGATCTTTTTGAATCTCAGATTCTTTCCTTTTCATCGAAAAAGAAGACTTGTGTTACAATAAATTTAGTTCTTTTAGTAAAGGGGTTTTCGTTACTTGAAAAAACAATATTGGTACATCATCTTAACGTATATATTGGTACAGGTATCTGCGTTTCCTTATTTTCTCATGATGAAATGGCTGGGATTCATCCAATCACCGATGACTCAAACAGAGCTTTCAAAATTATCAGGAACGTGGACAATCATCAGTTTCTGTATCGGATTGATTATTATTCTGCTCATCCTTCGAACCGTCCCAAAAGCTTCACTGCGAAATGAAGCACCAGCTTCAATCGGTTCTGCTATCGCATGGATCATTGGCGGTTTCTTTCTTTCTCTCTTTGCACAATCAATTGCGGGGGCGATTGAACAATATGCATTTGGCATTGGACGAGAATCTGAAAATACCCAAAACATTTTATCCATTATGGATGCCGTTCCTTGGCTTGTGATCGTCATCGCCCTGATTGGACCGATATTAGAGGAAATCATTTTCCGTAAAATCATCTTTGGTGTGATTTATGAAAAAACGAATTTCTTCATTGGAGCACTTGCCAGTTCAGTGGTTTTCGCTGCTGTACATTATGATTTTCCCCATATCTTGCTCTATACCGCAATGGGCTTTACCTTTGCCTTTTTATATGCGAAAACAAAACGAATCATTGTCCCAATCGGCGCTCATATGCTGATGAACTCACTTGTCGTTCTTGTGCAGATTGAGCCAGTGAAAAAAATGATTGAAGAACAATCTCAAACCATGCAAATGATTATTGGAGGCTTTTTCTCATGAGAAACCCAGTCGTATGGGGCATCATTTATTTTGCCGTAGGTGTGGCTTTCACCTATATGGCCATTCAAAATCCAGGTGACATGTGGTCATTTTACAGCATTTTGCTGATGGTGTTTGCGGCCTATAATATCAATATCGCGCTTAAAATGTTTGCCTTCTCTGTCAAACTCAAAAAACAGCAGCAAAAATAAATCAAAAACCATTTTCCGCGTTTGGAAAATGGTTTTTTTATGGAGGATGTAACTTCATGGAAAATGAAAAACTTCGTTTCTTCAATGATCAGCATGAAACCATTGGAGCTGCCGCTCGTTCAGATGTCCACGCCCAAGGTCTTTGGCATGAAACATTTCATTTCTGGCTTCTCAAAAAGGAGCATGGCACCGTGTATCTCTATTTTCAGCTAAGGAGTCCTGCAAAAAAGGATTTTCCTTCACTGTTTGATATCACCGCAGCAGGTCACCTTCTCGCAGATGAACAGCCTTCTGATGGCTTAAGAGAGGTAGAAGAAGAACTTGGTCTTTCTATCCCTTTTGAGGACCTTACTTATACAGGAATCATAAAAGATGAAATTCACCTGCCTTCTTTCATCGACCGTGAGTTCTGCCATGTGTATCTTTATATGAATGAAGAAAAGCACATGGAAGTTCATCTACAGAAAGAAGAAGTCGCTGGTCTGTACAGAGCAAAACTGGTTGATGCACAGCAACTTTTAACAGGATCATGTGAAAGAATTCGTATCGAGGGCTTTATAGTTGATGCAAACGGAGAACGACGTGAGGAAAGCATCGAAGTGGGTATTCATAATTTTGTCCCGCATGAGCCCGCCTATTATGAGCACCTCTTTCACACGATCAATCAATTTCTTACACAATAGAAAAAGCATCGTGATCCCTTATTGGATCATGATGCTTTTTTATGAAACATAATGTTTTTCTTTCTCCTCTGTTTGCTGCATTTTGCGATAGGTCACTCTTGAAATGATAATGCTCACTTCGTATAAAACGAGCATTGGCAAGGTGACCATGAGGTGAGAAACAAGCTCTGGCGGTGTAATGAGTGCGGCAATGACAAGGAGGACAAAATAGGCATACTTCCGTATTTTTGATAAAAACATCGGTGTGATGATGCCAAGTCTTGTGAGAAACATCAACACGACGGGCATCTGAAACAAAAAGCCAAATGGAAGTGTTAGCTGCATTAGAAATGTAAAATACTCATGAATCCCAATGACTTGCTCTACATTTAAATCATTCGACATTCGCATCATAAAATCGACGACAAACGGAAATAAAATAAAGTAAGAGAAAGCCACACCGCTCAAAAATAAAAGCAGTGCAATCGGAATGTAAGCAAGTGTCACCTTTCTTTCTTTTTCATATAAGCCAGGACTCACAAACGCCCACAGCTGATATAAAATAACGGGACACGTCAAAACCAAAGCAATGACAAATGCGAACTGCATAAACACGTACAGTGGATCTGTAAGTTTAAATGCATTCAGCGTCAGTGTTGCCGCTTCATCGGTATTTTGTAAATACACAATGACCGGCTTAGCGAGAAAAAAACCAGCCACCATAAAGGCGACAAAAAACATCGCAATGATCACTAGGCGTTTTCGCAGTTCCACAATATGCTCCATAAGCGGCATATCTTTGACATTCATGAAGCTCATCCTATTCTACTGATCTTCTTTTTTCTTTTTTTCTTCCTGATCATCAGCTAAGCCTTTTGTGGCATTTTTGAATTCACGTAATGTATCTCCTGCTGCTCTTCCTAATTCAGGAAGCTTTTTCGGCCCAAAAATAATGAGCGCTACAATCGCAATCAGAATCAAACTCCCAGGACCGATCGGACCCATTTGCTCCACCCCCTTTACCCCTTTTCGTCAGTCCTCCTGCGTAACAGAGTAATGCTTTAAGAAATACACAAGAGACTGAAGTTCAACCGCCAAATCTATATGATGAATTCGAATGTGTTCCGGCACATTCAATCGAGCCGGCGTAAAGTTAAGGATTCCTTTGATGCCAAGGGCAATCAAACGATCTGTAATGGATTGAGCTGCTACGGCAGGTACTGTCAAAATTGCAACAGGGATATCCCCTACCTCTTGAACATGCTCTTCAAGCTTATCCAAATCATAGACAGGCACACCGCCTATCTCACTTCCTATTTTACTCTCATTGACGTCAAAAGCCATTGAAATTTTTGTATTATTATTTTTTATGAAATTATAGTGTAAAAAAGCAGTCCCTAAATTCCCGACACCAATGAGCATGACATTGGTCATTTCATCTTGGTCAAGGGTCTTTCTGAAGAAGGTCAAGAGATAATCGACATTATAGCCATACCCTTTCTTCCCAAGTGCACCAAAGTAAGAAAAATCTCGGCGAATGGTAGCAGAATCCACTTTGACTGCATCACTAAGCTCAGCTGATGACACCCTTTGTTTTCCTGATGCATGCAAATTTTTTAAAAAACGGTAGTAAAGCGGCAAACGTTTGGCTGTCGCTTGTGGAATTTTTGACTGATCTATATTCATATAAGGTCCTCCAACTTAAATATCAGATGCTCTGTGAAAATCACCGTTTTTCCCGCCTGTCTTTTCAATTAGATAGGTTGGACCGATGATCATGCCTTTATCAATCGCTTTGCACATATCGTAAACGGTCAGTGCACATACTGAAGCAGAAGTGAGCGCTTCCATCTCCACACCCGTACTTCCTTTTGTTTTCACCTGTACTTGTATGTTCAGGATGTGCGCATTTCCGTCTTCCTCCCAATTAAAGGAGATATCCACGCCTTTTAGTGCAAGCGGATGACACATTGGAATGATGGTAGATGTTTGCTTTGCTGCCATGATGCCAGCAACCTGTGCAACAGACAGCACATCCCCTTTTCCAATTTCATGCTGTTGTATTTTATGAAACACTTCTTTTATCATACGAACACTTGAAACAGCAACGGCGGTTCTCACTGTAGACGATTTGTCACTAATGTCGACCATCTTTGCTCTCCCCTGTTCGTTAAAGTGGCTAAATTGACTCATCTTTCAACGCTCCCTCACTCAAATGATACACTATTTTTTCCTATCTGTCTTTCATTTGAATATGGCGATTGTATGTAACATTTGCCGGTTTACTGCTGATAAGCTACACTTAACATATTATAGCAGAGGTGAAGTTACATGATGATTCTACAAGTGAATCAGCTGTCCAAATCGTTTGGCGCTGATACCGTTTTAACGAATATAAAATTGGAAGTCAAAGCAAGGGATCGAATTGCCATTGTAGGTCGTAACGGCGCAGGCAAATCCACGCTTTTGAAAATCATTGCCGGTCAAATGTCTTACGAGCAAGGTGAGATCATCAAACCAAAAGACCTATCGATCGGCTATTTAGCACAGCATACCGATGTGACGTCTACACGTACGCTAAAGGACGAATTATTATCGGTTTTTGATCATTTAAAAGAGATGGAACAAGAGATGAGAACCATAGAGGAGAAAATGGCTTCTTCCACAGGTTCTGAGCTGGAAGCCCTGATGAAAACCTATGACAGGCTTCAGCAGGAATTTAAAGATCAAGGCGGCTATCAATATGAAGCAGATGTCCGCTCCATTCTTCATGGACTCGGCTTTAGTCATTTTGAAGATGAGACAACCGTCCAATCTTTAAGCGGCGGCCAGAAAACCCGTCTAGCGCTTGGAAAGCTCTTGTTAATGAAACCAGAACTCTTAATTCTGGATGAGCCGACCAACCATTTAGATATTGATACCTTATCATGGCTTGAGCAGTATTTGCAAAATTATACAGGTGCCATTCTCATCGTGTCCCATGACCGCTATTTCTTAGACAAAGTCGTAAACCACGTCTATGAAGTCTCAAGAACTTCGATGAAAAAGTTTGCAGGAAACTATAGTAAGTATCTGGATCTGAAAGCAGAGCAGCTCGAGCGGGATATGAAACTATACGAAAAGCAGCAAGAAGAGATCTCAAAGCTCCAGGATTTCGTGGACCGCAACCTGGCAAGAGCCTCAACCACAAAGCGCGCTCAAAGCAGACGCAAACAGCTCGAACGGATGGATCGTTTAGATAAGCCTTTAGGTGATGAAAAATCTGCAAACTTTCATTTTGATATTACGAGACAAAGCGGCAATGATGTACTGAAGGTACATGATCTCGATATTAGTTATGATGAAAAAACACCGCTCCTATCCTCTCTTTCTTTTCAGATTAAACGCGAGGATAGTGTGGCACTCATTGGTCCTAACGGGATCGGGAAATCAACCCTTTTAAAAACGTTAACGAACACATTAACACCAGTAAAAGGCGACATCACTTTTGGATCTCATGTCACGATCGGCTACTATGACCAAGAGCAAGCCAAACTGACATCCTCGAAAAAAGTGCTAAATGAGCTTTGGGATGATTATCCTCATATGAATGAAAAAGAAATTCGGACATGTTTAGGAAACTTCCTCTTTTCAGGGGATGACGTTTTAAAGCCTGTCCATGCATTAAGCGGTGGGGAAAAAGCACGCCTTGCGCTGGCAAAGCTGATGCTCCAAAAAGCCAATTTTCTTATTCTCGATGAACCTACAAACCATCTGGACTTAGATAGTAAGGAAATTTTAGAGAATGCATTGATCGATTATCCAGGAACTATCTTATTTGTTTCGCATGATCGTTATTTCATCAATCGTCTGGCAACGAAAGTATTTGAGCTGTCGCCTACAGAAACTAAAGAATATCTCGGTGATTATGACTACTACCTTGAAAAGAAAAATGAACAACTAGAGCTGAATGCACTTCAAGAAAATGAACCTGTTAAAAAACAAGCTGCCCAACCAGTAGAAACAACAAATCTTTCTTATGCGGAAGAAAAAGAACTGAAAAAGAAAGAAAGACAAAAGCAGCGCAGGATTGAAGAAATTGAAAAACGGATTGCTGTCATTGAAGACAAGCTCGGTGAAAATGAAGAGCTGTTATGTGATCCTGATATTTTTCAAGATCACGAGAAGGTTCAAGCCATTCAAACAGAAAATGATACGCTCAATCAAGAGTTAGAATCACTTTTTGCGGAGTGGGAAGAGCTGTCAGATTCTTAAAGAGTACCCTAGAGGGTACTCTTTTTTCTTTCAATGAAAACTCATTATCCACAACGATATCCACAACAACTTCTTGATTATTCTTAAATACTTTGGACTTATCCACTTTATCCACAAGTTTTTAATCACATATCCACAAAAAAGTTCGTGATTATACACATCCTCTTCACTTTAAAACAAAATTTTCTAACAATTGTGGATATATAGCGTTTACATGTGAATAAATCGCTTTCATAGAAAAATAAAAACCCCTGTAATCCACAGGAGTTTTATTTATATGAGACTAGCGGCAATCCTGGCTGGCCATTCATCGCCATATCGCCTCTGATTCCTTTTTCAAACGCAATGGTTCCAGCGGCAGCGATCATGGCTGCATTGTCTGTGCATAGTGATAATGGCGGAATAATGACCTTCACGTCTGGCAGTTTCGTAAATGCTGATGTTAAAGCTTCTCTTAGTCCTTTATTGGCAGCGACTCCTCCAGCTAGAACAACCTGCTTCACACCATAGGCTGCTGCTGCTTTCAATGTTTTCCCAACAAGCACCTCAATGACACTTGCTTGAAAACTTGCGGCTAAATTCTCTGGGGCAATCGTTTCTCCCTTTTGTGACGCATTGTGTAAGGTGTTGATCACAGCTGATTTTAAACCACTGAAGCTAAAGTGATAAGCCCCTTCTTCAAGCCATGCACGAGGAAGCTTAATTGTCGGCTCTCCTTCATGTGCTAACCGATCAATATGAGGTCCGCCTGGGTACGGGAGACCCATCGTCCGAGCCACTTTATCGTAGGCTTCTCCAGCTGCATCATCCAATGTTTCTCCGATGACCTCAAAAGATCCGTGCTCCTTCATTAAAACAAGCTCAGTATGTCCGCCAGAGACAACAAGAGCTAAACATGGAAACTCCAATTCATCAACCAGCTGGTTGGCATAAATATGCCCTGCAATATGATGAACACCAACAAGAGGAATTTGATGGGCAAAGCTCAGTGCCTTTGCTGCATTGACGCCAATCAGCAGGGCACCGACGAGACCGGGTCCTTCCGTAACAGCAATCGCATCCAAATCCTTAAAGCTCATACCCGCCTGTGTCATCACTTCTTCTAATACGATGGTGACCTGCTCCACGTGATGCCTCGAAGCAATTTCAGGTACAACACCGCCAAATCGTTTATGACTGTCTATTTGCGAGGCGACCACATTTGCCACGATTTCCTTTCCATTTTTCACAATGGATGCAGCTGTTTCATCACAGCTTGTTTCTATACCTAATATGAATCGATCTGTTTGTTCACTCATTTATATTCACCCACATGACTAATGCATCTTCTCCATTATCCGTATAATAATTCTTTCGAATAGAAGCTGGTCTGAAACCGAGCTTTTCATAGAGGGATTGTGCTGGTGTATTCGAAACCCGCACCTCTAAAGAAAGATGATCTGTCTTTTTTTCTTTGCAAAATTCCATGACATATCGAAGCAATGCTTCCCCGTAGCCTTTTCCTCTATGCTCAGGGAGAATCGCAATGTTCGTAATTTGTGCATCGTCCATGACAATCCAGACCCCGCAATATCCAACAGGCTGCTTATCTTCTTCGATGAGGAAATAATGGCTGTATTGGTTATGAAGAATCTCATAGACAAACGATTCCTTTTTCCAAGGGGCTGTAAACGAATGCACTTCAATCGTATACACCTCTGGAATGTCCGCTACTGTCATTTGTCGTATTTCTGCTATGTTAAGGTTATTTTTGTCCTTCAAGCCATTTCACTTCCGCTTCTGCCAAACGAATATAGTTAGGAACAAGCTGATGAACATCTTCAGCAGGACGATCTGCGCCTAAAAATGCAAGCACTGAAGGTCTTGGGTTATGAAATGTCCCCTCTGCCAGTACAGCCGTTTCTCCTAAAATGGAGCGAATGCTCTCTTCATGAAGGTGCACATCTTGTCCAAGAAATAGAATAGGTTTTCCTGTCTTCTTCAGCTCATGAAGCCAATCCGTGAGCAGGATATTTTGATCTGGTTCGACCTCTTTGATCTTACCTTTTTCAAACGTATATAGCCCAGTATAAACTTGTCCTCTTCTCGCATCAAATAGAGGTGAGATATACCCATCAAAATATTGGCCATTTGCCGCAAGCGCTTCTAAACTCGAAACAGCCGATATCGGGATAGACAGCGTCCACGCAAGTGTTTTTGCTATGGTAACACCGATTCTGACGCCAGTATAAGAACCAGGTCCTTTTGCCACAACGATTTTACTTAATTCGCTTGGTGCTACACCACATTCTTTCATCAATGCTTCAACAGTGGGCATCGCTCGGACGGAATGGTTCTTTTTTAAATACGTAATGCTCTCGCCAATCACAGTGAGGTCTCTTACAAGAGCAATTCCTAGTGTATGGTTTGATGTATCAATGGCCAGTATGGTCAAATTCTTTCATCTCCTTACAAAGGGACTCATAACGCTCCCCTTTTGCATCAAACGTGAGATGCCGCTCTTCTTCACGTTCTGTTCTCAGCATTTCAATTTTTAAATAGGAAGAAGGCAATTGAGGTTCAATAAGATGTGCCCATTCAACCAAGCATACACCTTCATCCTCAAAATATTCTTCTAGTCCGATGTCTTCTTCCGCATCTTCCATACGGTACACGTCCATATGGTAAAGTGGCAGTCTGCCATCGGTATATTCTTTAATAATTGTAAAGGTGGGGCTGTTGACGATACGGGTAATTCCTAAGCCTTCCGCAAAACCTTTTGAAAAAGTGGTTTTGCCTGCGCCTAAATCTCCTTCTAATGTCAATACATCGCCTGGCATCACAAGTTTGGCCAAAGCAGCGGCAATTCGTTTCGTCTCATCCGCACCTTTTGTTGTCCATGTTAATTTCACCGTTGATGTCACCTCATTTCTTAAAATGATTATATCCTTTTTTCATTAACATTGTTTGTTGATCATTGTCTTTTAACATAACACTAGCTGCTTGATTATCTTTGACTTGTCCAATACGTGTGATCTGAATGCCTTCTTTTTGACATCGAGATTCAAAGCTTTCCCAATCAGATTCTGGTATCGTACCAGTTAAAACAAAGTCTTCTCCCCCAAATAACACCCATTCAAGCCAGTCTTTGCGCAGCACCTGTAAATCTGGATGAATTGGAAGCTTATCAGCTTCTATCTCGATCCTCACACCGCTCGCTTCAGCTATCTCATTCAACTCACTCGCTAATCCATCACTCACATCATTCAAGGTGACCCGCGGGAAACTTGAACAAATGTGACCAGCAGCAATATGAGGCTGAGGCATTTTGTGACGCTTAAGAAAGAAATCAGTGTCGACCGCCTTAGAAGGGACTGCTTCGTTCATTAAGATTGATAACCCAGCAGCCGACGAACCGAGTTCACCTGTGACAAAGACGACGTCTCCAGTTTGAGCACTGTGACGATAACAAGCCGTTCCCTTTGACACCTCACCAATGACCGTCACGGTAATGACAAAGTCACTGCGGGTGGCTACTGTATCTCCACCAATCAAATCCATATGATAGGTGTCAGCCAACGCTTTCATTCCCTCGTAAAGAGCCGTGACAATTGTTTCGTCACCATGAGGCGGGATCGCAATTGAAACAAGATAATACTTTGGAGTGCCTCCCATTGCAGCGATATCACTGACATTGACTGCCAGTGCCTTAAAGCCAACTTCAAAAGGTGTGGAAAAGTCAAAACGAAAATGAACATGTTCCACCATTGTATCAACACAAACGACCTCTTCACAATGTGAATGAGGTTGATAAACACTTGCATCATCACCGATGCCCATGATCAAAGAGCGCTGATATGTATCTTTTGGTGTGATTCGGCGAATAAGATCAAATTCATCCATAAAAAGACAGCCCCTTCTTGCAATCAATTGGTGAAGTAGACATGATGTCAAACACAGTTAGTATTAGTGTAGCGAATATAAGTCTCAGTTCCAACTAAAAATGATATAAAGAAAGCCTGGTGTGTAAAAACCAGGCTGGGTTGAAGTAATCCATCTATTCTTTCATATAGTGTAGCCAAACACAAATCATTTCATTGCATCGTGGGTACTTGTAGAAAGAAAAAGACATAAAAAAAAACGAAACTATACGTTTTCGTTTACAAGTTATAAAAATGGCGGTCCGGACGGGACTCGAACCCGCGACCTCCTGCGTGACAGGCAGGCATTCTAACCAACTGAACTACCGGACCATTTTGGTTGCGGGGGCAGGATTTGAACCTGCGACCTTCGGGTTATGAGCCCGACGAGCTACCGAACTGCTCCACCCCGCGATGATATAAATATTACAAGCTTGGCGGCGTCCTACTCTCACAGGGGGAAACCCCCAACTACCATCGGCGCT